>Ga0207641_10000110_pt1 | contig 120617 bp, 119 predicted proteins | sample KBSSwiS62_FD_184306 | JGI IMG/M metagenome (GOLD analysis project Ga0207641, IMG submission 184306) | Switchgrass rhizosphere microbial communities from Kellogg Biological Station, Michigan, USA - KBS Switchgrass S6-2 (SPAdes) (version 2) | ecosystem: Host-associated > Plants > Roots >... | reverse complement strand
GGCAGTATCAACGTCCTGATCGATGATCGGCGGCACTTGTGGATGGGCGGTCCGGGTGTGATAGCTTTCCGAGAAATTGTCGGTCGCAAACTTCCAGTTGGTGTTGAGGTTGATCTTCATCGCGAAGACCCGCACACCCGTTTCCATCGGATAAGCGTCATAAAGGTCTGGCATTGGCGCGAGGTAATCGAGCAACTCAGGAGCTTTATCGTCCATCGTGTACCAGACCATGCCGCCCCAGGTGGCGCAGCGCAGTTCCTTCAGCGTCAGTTTTCCACACGGATTGCCCTGCGGAAAATCATGCGCGTCCTGCGCATAGGCAAGCACGCCGTCCTTGCCCCAGACCCAACCATGATAGGGGCACTGGAAACTGTCCGCCGCGGCATTGTCCCATACCAAACGCATTCCGCGGTGCCGGCAACTGTTGTAGAAGGCCTTGATGGACCCATCCTCCTGCCGCACGCAGAAGACACTCTCGTTCATGAAGTCGTGGACGATATAGTCCCCTGCCTCCTCAAGCTCCGCCGTCCGACCCGCGACATGCCAGATACGGGTCCACATATGGTCCCATTCCGCCTGCATGAAGTCCTTCGACGTGTAGCGATCGCCCGTGATCGGATCGCCACGCAGGTTCGCGACATCACGACCGTCTATCGTGAGCGGATGCTTCTCAGGTTGACCCATTATATCCTCCAGCGACCATGGGTTAGGCGCACAAACCAATGATTTCCGCAGGAGAGAGACCGCCAGCGTCGCAAACTTGCGCCGCACGCAACATTGATTGCGCTATTCGCTACATCGCGGACCATTGTCCGACCTCTCTTCTGCTGATCGCCTTGGTCAGCTTGTGAGAAGCTTTTGGCTTAAATCGGTCGGTCGTCCAACCTGTTAAATTAGTCAGGTTTTTGGGCGAGGCGTTCCAACCCAGCGGCAAAGAAGCGGATTGTCGCTTCCGCTCGTCGATCAAGCGCGCGTGAAGAATGATGATCGCGGCTCAAGTCATCAAGAAAACCGGGGTCCTGGACCATGAAGATGAGCGCCGCTTCTACCAGGTACATACCGTAGAGGATCTCGCCCTCCTCGGTATCCGGCATCAGAGTTTTGATGCGGTCTTCGAAAATGTCGCTGACGATGCTCAGTTTAGCAAGAATAGGCCGCAACTCAGGCATCCGATATGAACTCATGAGATGCGATGTCATCGTGACATAGTATCGCAATTCATGCCCTGGCGTCGAAGCGACGGTCAAGAATGGCTGGATAAATGCCGCCACGGTTTGTTCAATCGTCAGCCCGGCTGGAAAATTCGCGTCCGCAGCGTTGAAGCTTTCCGCGACTGCGGCCTGGAGCAGACCGATTTTTCTTTCCATTGCAGCGCTGAAAATCTCGTGCTTGTTGCCGAAATGATAGTGTACAAGACTTAATCGAACCTCTGCAGCAGCAGCTATATCGCGTAGCGAGGTTCCATTATAGCCGTGTTCAGAAAACAGGATCTCCGCTGCGTCCAGAATGAGCTTGCGCGTTTCGACGCCTTTACTGGAAACCCTTGTCGCCATTTCGCTCTGCTTAACCTGTCCAACCAGTGGTTTGCGAACGGCTAAATGGAAGTGCCTGATTTGTCACGGGCCAATCTTTTCGAATAGGTCTGTGGCCTGAGGTTGGTTCAACTCCGCTTCTAATAGGGTCTGGTCATGTGTATGCACGGCACCAGCGCACCGCTGGTGCTCGAAAACATGTGCTTACAGCTGAATGCGAGCTACTTTGGGCGCGTATTTCTGGTCTCTCATGGTCTCAGGAAACCCACTGATCAAAAGCTCACCTTCACGGATCCACCATAAGTGCGAGGAGCAGCGGGAACGAGATAGTTGAATGGAAAACCAGCGCCGCGAAGGTCCAGGGCATAGGAATAGGTCTTTTCATTTGTCAGATTATTTACCCAAGCCCTGAGCGTCACAGTGTCGTGGTTCCAGGCAAGCGCTGCATTGACCTTCGCAAAGCTGCCCTGCTGGAGTTCCGAATTCATCTGTGTCGTGCCTATCGCGTTGATATTATTGTACGGCGAGTAATATTGCTTGCTGTAATAAGATACGTTCGGCGATAGCACGATGTCCCCGTCGGCGATCCGGGCAAGGGTAAGATCAAAGCCACCCTGGAGTGTGAGCTTAGGTGCGAACGGCAGTTCGTTGCCGGATAGGTCCGTACCCTGAAGTGTCAGTTCCTTATATTTGGTGCGCAGATAGCCCACCGTCGCATTTATGTTCAGCCCGGGCATTATGCGGAAAACGGTTTCCAGCTCTCCTCCATATGCCTGCGACTTGGGCGCATTGACGAGAAAACCGATCGGGCCTGGGCGAAGGTCCTGAACCTGCTGGTTCTTATAGTCATAATAGAAACCCGCGGCTGAAACCGTCAGGCGGTTGTCGAGGAAGCGCCCCTTCATACCGGCCTCGTAGGCGTTCACCTGCTCCGGCCTGATGTAAGTAATGCCGGCGGCCGACGTGTAACCACCGCCGTTGAAGGCGCCTGACCGATAGCCGCGATTGTAGCTCGCATAGAGCAGCAATCCGCTGTCGAAAGTATAGCTGAGCGCCGCTCGACCGGTGAGCGCATTGTTCCGGCCTTTGATGGCGTAACGCAGGCTAGGGTCGTAGGCGCAGGTGCCTGGCGCACCGGGACAGGGAACAGTCGTGGCGAGCGGCGTACGTGGACCACCGACATTGCTCGCATAGAGATAGGCATAGCCATCATCGTAGCGACCGCGATCGGCGGTGTAGCGGAGGCCGATCGTCATCACGAGACTGTCGGTGATATTATAGTCGCTCTGAGCAAAGGCGGCATAAGATTTGCGCGTCTGCTTGTAGTGCTGGAAGAAGCCTCCATTGACACCCGGGCCGAGGGCGCCGCCGATATCGAAGGAATTATCCGTCTCTATCGTGTCATGGCCGTAGAAAATGCCAGTAACCAAATTGAGACTGTCTCCGCTATAGTTGAGGCGATTTTCGGTTGTAAATTGCCGATATTTCGATGCGAAAACGGTATCGAGAAAGTCGTCAGGAGATCCGTCCGAGCCATTCACAAATGCCTGTTTGCTCGCGTCGTAGGAAGTGATGGAAATGAACTTGAGCGCTGAGCTGATTTCATAGGCGATGTTCGCTGACACGCCGGCGCCAGAGCTCTTGTTCAATCCGATGTGGTTTTCGTTGACCTGGAAGAAGCCAAGGCCTGCTTTTGCTGAGGCGGGGCCGATCACCGCTTCCTGAGTACCGCGATTGCGTCCGGCATAGGCTGTGATCTTGACGTCGAGCCCCGTCTCGTCCGGCTTGATGCGGATCGTGGCTCGACCGGACAGAGTGTCGACGGAGTTGGGATCGGGTTGCCCCGGGAACACATTCTTGATCTTGCCATCGCCCTTTTCATAATGCCCGGCGATGCGCACGCCCAACTGATCTTCGACCATGGTGGTTTCAATCGCGCCCTGCGCACTCCAAGTGTCAAAATTGCCATAGCCTGCCTGGGCATAACCATTGTTACCGGACAGCGTGGGAGTCTTGGTGATGAAGTTGATCGCACCGCCGGTTGTATTGCGACCAAACAGCGTGCCCTGGGGGCCGCGCAGCACCTCCACCCGGTCCAAATCGTATAAGCCCATGCCCTGCGCGGTGCGGCTCGCCAGATAGACGTCGTTGACATACACGCCAACGGGTGAGGCCTGGTTCGAATTATACTCATTCGCAACGCCGATGCCGCGCAGTGTGAAATTGGGCTGAGAGTCACCATAGGCGCTGTTGATCTGAAGGCTAGGAACCGTATTCGAAAGCTGGTTCGAATTGGTGATGCCTTTAGACTCCAACTGATCGCCGGAAGCCGCCGTGATCGCAAGCGGCACCTTCAAGATCGATTGCTCGCGTCGCTGCGCCGTTACGATGATGTCCCCATCCACCCGCTCATTCGGTTGCGGAGGCGTGGCGGACTGACCATCCTCCGCGAACACAGGAACTGGCAGGCAAGCCGCCGAGCCGAGCAGAAAACCGACATAGTATAATGCTTTCATAGTCTATCTCCCATATGAGGCGGCCTGCATGGCGCGCTCTTATTTCCATGTTGCAGATCAGTTTTCGGTGCGGCCCAATGTGTCCACAGCATCACCGACGCCGCCCGCCAAGTTACGCCAGCCATGGCCGATCGGCTTCCCCGACAGAAAATCCAGATTGGCGCTGGAATCCATTGCCTCGGCAACGGAAAATATCCCTTCGGGACTAGCGCGCACGAACAGCGTATATTCGTTCTCGTACCAATCCCCGATGAAATGCGACCAGGCGCGGTAAAGGAAGCGGACAGCGCTGATGGCCTCATCGCCGGCCTCGTCGAGAATTTCGATGATGCAATCGGTGCGATGATGCTCGGTCCAGACCTGGCGGTTGAACGCAATCACCGCGTTGCGACCGATCATTGGGGGTATGCCGATCGATGTCGAAATCTTCCACGAGATATCGGGTGCATAGAGGGCGCACATCGCGTCCACATCGCCAAAGGAAGAGGCAAGTTTTCCTGCCGGTGTATGCCCAGTCATGAGGTTGCCTTTATGGAATAGCTGATGGGGAGGCGCTTAAGTCCCGACACAAAGCTTGCCTCCACCCACGCGGGCGATCCGGTGAGTTTGAAGTTGTCGATACGGCCGATGATTTCTTTGAACAGGAGCCGCATTTCCATCTTGGCGAGCGCATTGCCCAGGCAGAGATGAGGCCCATAGCCAAATGCGAGATGCTTGTTGGCATCGGGACGATCCACGCGAAACGCGAACGGCGCATCGAAAACCGCCTCGTCCCGGTTGCCCGAAGGATAGCACATCATGAGGTTATCGCCGGCCTTGATCGCCTTGCCCCTGATGTCGCAATCCTCCACCGCGGTCCGAAAGAAGTGTTTTACCGGCGTGGTCCATCGGACAAATTCATCGACCGCCTTTCCAATCAGATCCGGGTTAGCGCGAAGCTTCTCCAGTTCCGCAGGCTTCTCGATCAGGGCAAGCAGCCCGCCTGAAATTGCAGAACTTGTCGTGTCGTGTCCGGCAGCGGCAACGATCAGATAATAGGCGTTGCGTTCTGCCTCGCCGATGGGCTGGCCATCGATCGTCGCCGTTGCAAGAACCGTTGCAACATCATTGCGCGGGTTTCTACGGCGGTCCTGTGTCACCTTACCAAAATAGTCGCTAAAGGTTGCGAACGCCTCCATCATCGATTTGATGCCGTCCCCGCCTCCCGCCTCCGCGTCGGTATTTCCGAACAGCTTTTGCGAGAGGCTCAGCATAAGCGGTTCGTCTTCGCGCGGTACGCCAAGAACGATCATGATCGTCCGCAGCGGATACCAGGCCGAAATCTCCTTTGCGAAATCGCAGGTCCCGCCCAGCGCAACCATATGGTCGACGGTTTCGCGTGCCAGCGCCGCAATTTCACCTTCCAGGCTCTTGAGGCTCTTCGCGCCAAACCATGACGCGGTAAGCGCGCGATAAGCCCGATGGTCGGGGTTATCCATCGCAACAAGATTGCGCGCCAAATTGCGGCTACCGGTTTGCTCGAACAGCAAATCTTCATCAGCCGCCGATACGAGAAACTGGCGTGGATCGTTGAGGAATTTTTTGGCGTTGAGTTCGATCGCCATGATGTCATCGTGACGGGATACGGTCCAGAACGGTCGATAACCGACCGGATTGGTCCAGTGAATGGGATCATGCTGCCGAAGTTCAGCGAATATTTTGTGATATGCGGATTCATTCGCATAGGTTTTTGGATTGACGATAATCTCATCGATATCGTCGGCTAGCGCTTGTTGCACTATCGATCTCCTCTCCAGTCCGATCAGTGGAGGGGAGGGGAGTTTGCGTCCAATCGGCTTTCCAGGAGGTGGATCGGCACCGCCGATGAATGCCGCCTACCGATAGATATACGCCCAACTGAACTGGCGCGAGTGACGATGCTTAGCCGACTTACCCTATTATCAAGCGGCCGCAGTGCGATGCTCGCTGCTGATGGGAAAGGGCGAGCCACCGGAACGAGAAGAATGTGTCAGGTCTTCTGTATCCGGTTTGCCTATGGCTTCGCGCGATCCTTGCCATTGCCGGGCGAATTCGAAAAATTGTCTTGCAGGCCGGTTTGCGCCGTTTCCAAGCACCACTGAGAAATCTACATAGAAGTTCATTCCTTCGACGGGCAGTTGTTTCAAGCCCGGCACTGTCGCGAACCAGCCCACACCGAGAGCACAAGTATTGTGAAGCGCCGCATAACGCTCCACAGCGAAGGCATTGCCCTCGGCCAAAGTCAGTGGCAGCGCATTCAGATTCAAAAGGAAATTGGTAATCGGATTTATCAGCGCCTCACCATGTTCGACGCTGAGCATCGCGACACGTTGACCCGCTAGGGCCTGCTGCGGGATTATGTCATACTCCGCCAGCGGCGAGTCCACCGGGACCAGCAGGCCGATCGGACGACGCCGCAGCACGACGCGCTCCAACGTGCTGGGATACTGGGATTCGTTCACTATGCCCCCCCGACCAATTATCCGGGCCAGTTGATCTTCCGATGAGGGTTGGACAGCGATGCCCAATAAGAGCGAAACGTCGAGCCTTTCATCGAGCAGATCCGGAATCTGATCTGACTGCATCCGATTGTCCATCACATAGTGCAATTCCGGGACAGCTGCACCGAACGCTTCGAGCAATTCGAAACGATCCTCGAAATCCAGTGTGTACAGCGCCGCGCCAAGCCGGAACTGGGTCTTCTTGGCCATCTGCATCTCTTCGACCTCGAAACGGAACTCCTCGGTCCGTTGCAGGACGGCCTGGGCCAGCGGCAGCAACCGCTCGCCATTTGCATTCAGGCTGATGCTGCGCGTGGTCCGATGAAACAGCGTAAAGCCCAGGGACTGTTCCAGCTCCTTGAGCTGTCCGGAGACCGTCGGCTGTGTGAGGTTAAGGCGCTCGGCCGCCCGCGTCACCGAACATTCGCTGGCGACGGCCACGAAGCTCCGAAGAAGCTTGAGATCTGTGTGAAACATGCGTTCCTCTCCAACGCTGGCCGTTGTCGCCATTCGATTTCATGAAGCATAACAGAATTTGTTGATGAGGCGAGTCAAGGCAATTGCTCCCGGATAAGCGATGCCGTGACCTCGCGCGTAGAAGCTTTTGGAAGTCATCGGCATCGCCGATCTATGCTCGGCAAACCCGATTAGACGCATGCAGCGATCCTGACTTACGCTCAAGTCGGAGAGGAAACCATCAATGGCCATCAGATTATGTCGACGCCGCGCGTTTGCGAGCGCCGCGGAACCCCCGATTGCAGGGTGGGAGATTTCCCGTGCCTGACCTTGCCGACCCCGCGCTCTACGAGGTTGGAGTGCCCTATGCGGAGTTTGCTCGGCTTCGCAGAGAATCGCCGGTCCACTGGACGCCCGAAAAGGATGGAACCGGCTTCTGGTCAGTTCTTCGCTATGCCGATATTGTCGATGTTTCGCGTGATCCCAAGCTCTATTCTTCTGCACATGAATGGGGTGGCCATCGCATCTTCAATGAAAATGAGGTGGGGCTAACGGGAGCGGGGTCATCAGAATTCGGTGTTCCTATGATCTCTCGCGATCCGCCGGGTCACACGCGCTATCGTAAGGTAACGATGCCGGCCCTGGTTCCCAAGCGGATAAGCGGACTGGAGGACCGCATCAGGGCGCGCGTCGGCGCGCTGGTGGATGCCGTGCCGAAGAATCAAACCATCGACATTGTCGAATGGCTCTCTGCGCCGGTTCCACTTTTGACGCTGGCAGAGCTGCTTGGCGTCGGACCGGAAATGTGTCCCAAACTTTTTGAATGGACGAATGCGTTCATCGGCGAGGACGACCCTGAATTCCGTCAATCACCGGCATCGATGGCCGCGACGCTCGACGAGTTCTTTGCCTTTTGTCGCGAACTGTTCGTCGAGCGTCGCGCCAACCCGAACGGCGATCTCGTCTCGATGCTGGCCGCCACGGAAATCGATGGTGCGCCAATGACGGTCCCGGATTTTCTTGCCAACTGCGTGCTTCTGACGGTCGGCGGTAATGAAACCATTCGTAACACGACCAGCCATGCCATTATCCAGCTGGCGCAGCATCCCGAGCAATGGGCCCTTGTGCGGGCTGATCCGGGAATTCTTGCGCGCGGCGTCAAGGAGATGGTTCGTCATGCCAGCCCGGTCCTGCATATGCGCAGAACCGCGACACAGGATACGGTGCTGTCAGGGACGCGGATCGCCCGCGGGGACAAGGTCGTGATGTGGTACCCATCGGGCAATCGTGACGAAAGCATTGTCGACGATCCCGATCGCTTTGATCTCGCGCGCACGGAAATACCCAATCTGGGTTTTGGTACTGGCCAGCATATCTGTGCGGGATCGCGGATTGCGGAGATGCAGTTGCGCATAGTGTTCGAGACACTCGCCAAATCGGTCAACGGTTTCGAATTAAGCGCACCGCCGCGTCGACTGCGATCTAACTTCATTAGCGGGATCAAGGATCTTCCCGTTGTGCTGCATGCAGCCTGAGGACTTGAGAATATAGTTTTTAACAAAAGAACATTCCGGAGTGGATAGCGATGCCTGAAAAGGGTTTGAAGGACAGGGCAATCGGTACAAAGTTGTTCGCCGTAATCTCGCTTGCCGCGCTTGCCGCTTGTGCGCCCGGCAAAACTGGTAAATCGGATTCGGCAAACACCACCGGTGAGCGGATCATCAACGCCGACAAGGAGCCAGGCAATTGGCTGAGTACCGGGCGCAATTATCAGGAAACCCGGTTCAGCCCGCTTGAACAGATCAACCAGGCGAACGTGTCGGAACTGGGCCTGGTCTGGTCTTATGATCTCGACACAAACCGGGGTCAGGAAGCGACGCCTTTGGTCGTCGACGGCATTATCTACACCACCAGCGCGTGGTCGAAGGTTCAGGCATTCGATGGCGTCTCGGGCAAGTTGCTGTGGCAATATGACCCGCAGGTGCCCGGCGCGTCAGCGGTGAAGGCGTGCTGCGACGTCGTCAATCGCGGCGTCGCCTATTGGAACGGCAAACTGTTCGTTGGCACGCTCGACGGCCGTCTCATCGCACTTGACGCTCACTCAGGCAAACAGGTCTGGTCGGTGGTGACCGTCGATCAGAGCCGCAACTACACGATCACCGGTGCCCCCCGCGTGGTCAAAGGACACGTGCTCATTGGCAATGGAGGCGCTGAATATGGCGTGCGCGGCTATGTCTCCGCCTATGACGCGGACACCGGCAAGATGGATTGGCGCTTTTATACCGTGCCCGGCGATCCCACGAAGACTGACGGTGCGGCCTCGGACGACATCCTCGCGCGCCTCGCAAAGAAGAGCTGGTCGCCCGACAGCTGGCGGCTGACGGGTGGGGGCGGCGGTGGAACGGTGTGGGACTCCATGTCTTACGATCCCGAACTCGACCTGCTCTATATCGGTGTAGGCAATGGCAGTTACTGGCCGCAGAAATTCCGTAGCCCATCCGCGCCGATGGGCGGCAACAACGACAATCTGTTCGTGGCGTCGATCATCGCACTCCGCCCGGAAACCGGGGAATATGTCTGGCATTATCAAGCGACGCCCGGCGACCAATGGGATTATACCTCAGCCCAGCACATGATCCTGACCGACCTGAATATAGGCGGGAAAAGGCGCAAGGTCCTGCTGCAGGCGCCCAAGAACGGCTTTTTCTATGTCATTGACCGGGAGACTGGCAAACTTATCTCCGCCGAGCCGTTCGCCAAGCTGAACTGGGCGAACGGCGTGGACCTGAAGACTGGCCGCCCCAACTTCAACCCGGATTCTGACTATTCGAAAACCGGTAAGGTTTGGCTTGGGGAACCCGGACCGCTGGGCGCACATGGCTGGGCGCCAATGTCCTACAGTCCCCGCACCAGGCTGGTCTATATCCCGACACAGGACAACGCCTTCCCTTATGTCATCGACGCCGCGTTCAAGCCCCTGCCCAAGGGGTATAATCTGGGTGTCGATACATCTGCTGGCCCTGTGCCCATCAATCCCATGGGCATCGAGGCCATTCGCAAGACGATCCGGGGCTACCTGACGGCCTGGGACCCGGTCGCGCAGAAGGCCGCATGGCGTGTTCCACAGGGAATGGGCGCGAATGCCGGCGTGGTTTCCACCGCGGGTGATCTTGTGTTCCAAGGCAGCATGTCCGGTGATTTCATCGCCTATAACGCCAATACTGGGGCTAAGCTCTGGTCGTTCGACGCCCAATCCGGCATCGTCGCGGCTCCCGTCAGTTGGTCCAAGGATGGCCGCCAGTATATTACCGTACTTGCCGGCTGGGGCAGTGCACAGGGTCTTGCGGTTGGCCCCCTCAACTGGTCGAAGCAGGGGCCGCGACGAAACATCAGCCGGGTGCTGACTTTCGCGTTGAACGGGAAGGCAAAATTGCCTTCCGTCCCGGCGGCCACAGTCCGAAAACTTCAGACGCCACAGCAATTTGCCGATGCCGCCACCATTGATCGGGGGCGCCATTATTATCAACGTAGCTGCTATGCCTGTCATGGGCCGTCGGCAATCAGCGGTGGCGTACTTCCCGATTTGCGCTATTCGGCCAGCATCGGGAATCCCGACGTGTGGAATGCCATCACTATTGACGGCGCTCTAGCAAGCAGCGGCATGGTCAGTTTCAAGGAAGCCTATAGCGCCGAACAACTGAACGCCATTCGCAGCTACGTGATCGCGCAGGCGCATGAAACGGTGCGCGACAAGGGGCAGTAGAATCTGCTCCCTTGCGACGATGTCAGAGCAACATGCCGCCTTCGACCGGGATCGTGTGACCCGTAACATAGGAGGCCAGTGGAGACGCAAGGAAGAGCGCGACGCCACCCATTTCCGCCGGTGTCCCGAAGCGGCCAAGGGGTATAAGTGCCTCCGCTTCCTCGGCACGCGCTGGATTTTCCGTCGTCACTCTGGTCAATTTCGTTGCGACATAGCCAGGGGCGAGGCCGTTCACGCGAACACCATCCTTCGCCCACGCCTGGGCCAATGTCCGCACCAGTCCGAGGGTGCCGGCCTTCGACGCGCTATAGGCCGGATTGCCGATGGTTGCATGGAATGCGGCTGTCGAACTAACCAAAGTCATTGATCCTTTTGCAGCGCGCAGCATGTCATGAAAGCGGATTGCGCAGGCCATGAGGCTGGACAGGTTGAGCTGCAGAACCTCGTTGAAGCCTGCCATCGTATATTCCTGGCGCTTGTACCGCACGATGCCCTGACTTTGCACGAGCACATCGAGCGTGTCGAAAGGGGCTGGCCACTGGGCGATCTCTTCTTCGCTCGACACGTCGACCTTGCTGTAGACAAGACCGGTCAGATCCGAACCTTCCTCGCCTGCATAGTCCGTCGCCTGCGGGCGCGTGCCCCACACATGGACCGTGGCGCCGTGGTCCAAAAAGCTCCGCGCGATCCCGTTGCCGATCCCACTCGATCCCCCAACCACCAGAACTGTTTTGCCGCTGAAGTCCAGCATCCCGCTCATAATCTCGTTCCTCATGGCAGTAAGTGTTAGACGTCCAGCATTGTGTCATATTTGGCATGTGCGCGCGCTTCGACCGCATGGCGCACATAGTCGGGAAACACCGTCTCGGCAGGCGCGACATTTTTTAGTATCTCTCGCGCTACGACGACTTTGTGGACCTCAGTGGGACCATCTGCCAGCCCGATATGGAAGCTGTTGATGACGAGGTCCGAAAAGGGCAACTGCGTGGTGATGCCGAACGCGCCATGCAGATGCAGCGCCGTGCTGGCGACATCGTGCAGAACCTTGGGCATGACCGCCTTGACGGCGGACACGTTCATGCGAATGGATTTCCAGTCATTGCCCTGATCGGCCAGCCATGCTGTCTCCAGCACCAGCAGCCTGAATTGCCGCAACTGAACCCACATGTCCGCTATCTTTTCCTGGACCATCTGCTTCTTCGCCAGCGCCTCGCCCTTCGTCGAGCGCGACACGACGCGTTGGCATGTCAGTTCAAAGCAGCGTGTCGCCTCAGCCAGCGTGCGCATAGCATGATGCATGCGACCGCCGCCAAGGCGCACCTGGGCGACGACGAACGCTTCACCGCGGCCACCCAGCATATTCTCGACCGGCACGCGCACGCCGGACCAGCGGACATGGGCGTGCCCCTCTTCAGGCTCACCGTAAAACCCATAATTTCGAACGATTTCGATACCCGGCGCTTCCGCAGGCACGATGAACATCGACATGGACTTGTGTGGCGGCGCATCCGGGTCAGTTACCGCCATGACGATGTAGAATGCTGCGTAGCGCGCGTTTGACGCAAACCACTTCTCTCCATCGAGTATCCATTCGTCACCTTCCCGCCGCGCGGTCATACGGATGAGCAGAGGGTCTGCTCCGCCCTGCGGCTCAGTGATCGAAAAGCAGGATACGATCCTGTTTTCCAGCAACGGCTCCAGATACCGTTTCTTCTGCTCAGGTGTACCGTAATGGGCGAGGATTTCGCTGTTGCCGGTGTCGGGCGCCTGTGCGCCAAACACGATCGGACCGAAACGAGACCGTCCGAACTGCTCATTCATGAGCGCCAGCTTGACCTGGCCATATCCTTTCCCGCCTAGCTCCGGGCCGAGATGGCATGCCCACAGGCCGCGCTCCCGGACCCGTGCCTGAAGCGGCCGTACAAGTTTTTCAAAGCGTGGATCATGGATATTCCACTGGCTACCTAGCAGGACATCGAGCGGTTCGACCTCTTCCTGGACAAAATCTCTGATCCAATCGAGTTCCAGTTGAAACTCGGGATCGGTCTTGAACTCCCACATACAGTGCTCCGTTTGGTATATCTTGTGCATTGAGAAGGCAGGCGAATGGCCCGCCACATTTACTTGTTCATGCGAAGGAGCGCGCGTCTGAGCAGTTGTTGCGCGCAGCCATGAAACCATTTGCCGGTTTCCATCGATGCTTCGCCCCGCAGGGCGCGAACAAAGGTCCATTCGATAATGATTGCGAACTTGTAGCAGGCAAGAATCACATACCAGTCGAAGTCGCTCAGGTCGCGGCCTGTCGCGGCACCATAATGCTCGATCAGCTCTTCGGGCGACGGAAAGCCATCCCACGGCGTGATCCGCACGAGATCGACATCGTCCTCCGGCGGCCCTCTCCAGCAGGCGATGAGCCATGCCAAATCCAGCAGCGGATCGCCGATGGTGGAAAGTTCCCAATCGACGATCGCTTTGACGCCTGGACCATCGGGATCAATCATCACATTGCTGAAATGATAGTCTCCGTGCATCAGGCCAGCCTTAAAAGTCGTCGGCAGGTGAGCTTCGAGAAATTCTCCAATCTCTATAATCTCGGGGAGGTCTCCGATACCTGGCCAGCCTGGTGTACCAGCATAAGATTCTAGAGCACTTCGCCAGCGCGCCACCTGCCGTCCCAGAAAATTGTCGGGATTGCCGAAGCCCTCCAGCGCCGGGAGCTCCGGATCAATACGGCTCAGCGCCACTGCACCATCGACGAGGGCAAATCCCATCGCACGACGAACATAGGGGTCACTTGCATGCAGGGGGTTAAGCCCGGTCGTCGGGTTGAAGCCGTCAACCGGCTCCATGAGATAGAAGGCAGCGCCAACGACCTGCGGATCGGCGCATGCTGCGTATAAGCGCGGATGCGGAACCGCACTATCGGCGAGCGCTGCAAGAACTTGCGCTTCGCGCGCAATGCTGCGGTCGGCGCCTGGCCTAGGGGCAAGAGGCGTCCGGCGAAGGACATAGTCGCGGCCACTTCGCTCGAAGCGAAGAAGAATATTCTGCGTCCCGCCCGAAAGCTGTCGGAGCTTGTCCAGTGGCCCTTGGCCCAAACCCTGGTCATCCATCCAGCGCAGCAGTTTCGGCACGTCGATAAACTGTGTGCGCTCGCTCGCCTCCATCAGTGTCCCCCTGCCTGTCGAACCATCTACTCTCACCTTTCGCGTCCCTGTGCCGGAACTGGTTTCGGCGATGAGCATCGCCTAGACTGGTCTGCGCCGGGCGGGCGAGCACAACCAATCGATGTTTGTGCGCATGTATCGGCAACTCCGATCAATAGAATTGGAGCGCACGGCAGACGTCACTCATCGAAATCCGCAATGCCTCTTGGCCGATGATTATTGGACGGAGGCTGTTCCGGCAGCAATTGCCGATGGGTTCATTCTGCTGCGACACGTGCCCGGATCGTGCAGCTTGACGCTAAACAGGGAGAATATAGTGGCCGGTCCTCTTGCGGGTTTGCGGATCATAGAAGTTGGCGGGATCGGACCGGTCCCTTTCGCAGGTATGATGCTCGCGGATCATGGCGCGGAGGTCGTCCGGATATTGCGGCCGGGCGAAACCGTGCTGTCGAGTGACATCCTGCTTCGCTCCCGGCGGACCGTCACACTCGATCTCAAGAGCTCGGCCGATATCGACACGGCGGTGGAGATGGTGCGGACCGCCGACGGGCTGATCGAGGGCTTTCGCCCCGGAGTCATGGAGCGACTGGGGCTGGGGCCGGACTTGCTCATTTCGGCCAATCCTAAGCTTGTATATGGTCGCATGACTGGCTGGGGTCAGACCGGGCCATACGCTGCGAACTCCGGGCATGATCTGAACTATATCGCGATCACCGGGGCGGCCGCAGCCATCGGCCCGGAGGCGGGAAAACCGGTTCCGCCCCTCAATCTGGTCGCCGACTTCGGGGGTGGCGGCATGCTTCTAGCCTTCGCCATGGTATCCGCCCTGCTGCATGCCCGGTCTACCGGCCAAGGCCAAGTGATCGATTGCGCCATGTCCGAAGGCGCCGGACTGCTGATGGCAATGACTTATGAGTTGCAGGCCAAAGGGCTTTGGTCTGAACGGCGAGGGGCGAACCTCCTTGATGGCGGCGCACCCTTTTATGACGTCTATGAAACCAGCGACGGACATTTTGTCTCGATCGGAGCGATGGAGCCGCAATTTTACCTGGCACTTTTGGAGAAGCTGGGTCTTTCGGGGGATCCACTGTTTCGAGAGCAGATGGATCGCGCCGCCTGGCCAGAAATGAGGCAGCGATTCCAACAAGTCTTTCTCACACGTTCCCGATCGGAATGGTGTGCCTTGCTGGAGCGTAAGGACACTTGCTTTGCACCTGTCCTCCTGATGTCTGAAGCTCCAGCGCATCCGCACGCAAGGGCTCGCGGGTCCTTTGTCTCGATTGATGGGGTGATCCAGCCAGCTCCCGCACCCCATTACTCGGTCACGATAAACGATGTGCCCCGGGCATCTACTGCGGGGCCGACCGTATAGCTGCCGCGCCATGCGGTGTTGAGAAGGCTATGTTCCACGCTCAAAACGGATGGATCGCGTCATTTATCGGATCGTTCAATCCATCATATCGCAAAGCCGATTGGACCTTGCACGTCCAGGGTCAGTAGCGTTCCGATCCTGTTGAGGGTGCGATCACAGAGGCGCGAGGATGCCATCCAATTGAGCGGATGAAGGGCCGACCTCCTGTTTTCGGACCTCCACAGTCATTGTCGGCAGCCTTTTCCCAATGGATGCCGCACGTTCGAAGTGAGATCGAAACGCTATGCATCCAAGCCAATATGCTGCGACGAACCCGGAAAAGCCGGCCCTGATCCTTGCAGAAACTGGGCAGATCATAAGCTACCGGGAGCTGAACGCGCGCTCCAACCAAGCCGCGCCGCTCTTTCGCGCCCTAGGTCTTGGCGTCGGCGACGTCGTGGCTGTGCTCATGGAAAATCTGCCGGCCTATTTCGAGATTGCGTGGGGCGCACAGAGGGCCGGTCTTTATTTTGTCGGCATACCCTCTCAACTGACGCCGCCCGAAGTCGACTATATATTGCGCGACAGCGGCGCGCGCCTGTTGATCGCCTCGGCCAAGACAGTTGCCAATGTTCCGGGCACTTTCGACCTGCCTGTATATATGGTGGGCGGAAGCTCACCCTTTTCGTCATGGGGAACCGCGCTGTCGCAACAACCCGAAACGCCGATCGAGGACGAGCGGGCTGGCACCGACATGCTCTATTCATCCGGCACGACCGGACGGCCCAAAGGCGTGCGGCAGCCACTTCCGGAAGACACCCGTATCGAAGCGGGCAGCCCGGTGCTGGAGGTCATGAAGGGACTCGGTTTCGCGAGCGACACCATTTTTATGAGTCCCGCTCCGCTATACCATTCGGCCCCGCTGCGCTTTTCCATGAATGTGCAACGCCTGGGGGGCACCGTCGTGCTGATGCAACGCTTCGATCCGCAGGAAGCGCTGGCTGCGATCGCACGCTATCGGGTGACGGAGAGCCAGTGGGTGCCGACGCATTTCGTGCGCTTGCTCAAGCTCGATCCGGAGGTTCGCCGGTCCTATGATCATTCCAGCCTGCGTCTGGCGATCCATGCCGCAGCGCCTTGTCCCGTGCCAATCAAGCAGGCCATGATTAAATGGTGGGGACCGATCCTGTTCGAATTCTATGCCGGCACCGAAACCAACGGGATGACGACAATCCATTCCGATGACTGGCTTGCCCATCCCGGATCGGTCGGACGCCCCGCCTTTGGCATTCCGCATATTTGCGATGACAATGGCGTCGAGCTGCCCCCGCGTGCGGAAGGTGTGATCTGGTTCGAAGGCGGCCCTGAATTCGAGTATCACAATGATCCAGCTAAGACCGCGGAGTCTCGAAACAACCGCGGCTGGACAACGATCGGCGATATCGGCTGGCTAGATGAGGATGGCTATCTCTACCTAACCGATCGCAAGAGCTTCATGATTATTTCCGGCGGGGTTAACATCTATCCGGCGGAAATCGAAAATCTGCTGGTCAATCATCCCAAGGTCATGGACGTCGCGGTTATCGGTGTGCCCGATGAAGACATGGGCGAGAAGGTGATCGCCGTTGTCCAACCAGTTCGTTCAGAACTGGCGGATCAGAGTCTAGCGGACGAGTTGATCGAATGGCTTCGCCCACAATTGTCCAAGGTAAAAATGCCCCGCCGGATTGATTTCGAAGAGGAGCTTCCAAGGCACCCAACTGGAAAGCTCTATAAACGCCTGTTGCGTGATCGCTATTCGGGCAAAGCTTCCGTGACCATAGTCTAAAATCTCGCCGTGATATTCAGACTCCTTTAGGAGAATTTTTGTCGAGGGTTGCCGCAAAGGGGCCCATGAACCGCTCATTGTAGCCTGTTTGGCCTGCCCAGTCTCAATTTTTGATTGTGACCGGGCGGCCTGGCGATTGATGCAGCGCAAATTTTAACTTGCGTCACGGCCAAGTTTGAACCCAATTTCGACGCCAAAATATCGCGGTGGACCGTAATTGCTGTTCTGCCACAGGCCGCCAACTACCTGGCTGGCGGTTTTGTACCGACGATCGGTCAGATTTTGCGCGATAAGGCGAGCATAATATTTGTCGTCGATTTGCGCGACCGTGATCGAGGCGTTCAGCAGCGTTCTTGCGTTCAGATAGGTATTGTCAACGGGTGTGTCGATCGATTGTGTGAACAGATTGCGGCCGACATAGTTCACGTTACCGTTCAGCAGAACCTTATGATTGCCCAATGGGATTTCATAAGTCGCATCCGCCGACCATGTCCATTTAGGCGCTCGATCGAGCGGTGCGCTGGCCAAGTCATAACCCGCCGGAATAGGCGTCTGATAATCCTTGTACTTGCCGTCCTGATACCCAAATACGCCGCGAAGCGTCAGCCCCTGGAACGGAAGAGCCGTGAGTTCGCCTTCAAATCCTTTCACAACGGCCTTTGCCGCATTGAAGAAAGTCGTGACCTGAAATGGCTGTCCGTTGACGATTAGCGGCACCACAATCTGGCGCTGCAGATCGCTATAGGTTACATGGAAGGCTGTCAGATTGGCTCGCAGGCGGCGATCGAGGAATTCGCTTTTGAAACCGAGTTCGAAGCTGTCAGCAGTTTCAGGTTTTGTCGCGGCGGCAGCAGCGGCGAACAGGGCGTTGTTGTCCGTGCCATCGGCATTCACAAAAGGATGAAAGGTGCCGATCTGGTCATTGAATCCCCCGCCCTTGAAACCGCGCGAATAGGTGCCGTAGATAAACAGGTCAGGGGTCGCCTGATAACTGAGGCTGGCGCGCCAGGTCGGATCACTGGTTTTCGCGTCGATCCGGATGACACCCGCCGGATAGTCGAAGACATTGGCATCGAGCGCCGAGTTGATGGTGATGCTCGGATCATTCCCGCCACCCAATTGCGGAATGAAGACCTGCTGACGGCCGAACCATTTCTTCTTTTCCCATGTGTAGCGCGCTCCACCCACTAGGGTCAGGCCTTCTGCGAGCTTGAGCGTTCCCTCAGCGAACACCGCCTTGGACTGCGCTTTCTGGGCATTGCACAGGATATAGGGCGTCTGGTTCCATGTGCCATACGGCGTCGGGGCCGTGACGAGATCCTGAAATCCGAGAGTCTCCGTGACGCAATAGGACGCGTTGTCGCGCTGGTAGAAACCGCCGGCGACAAAATCGAAAGCGCCCCCAAGATCTGACGCAAATCTGAGTTCCTGCTGATAGGTTTTGCGCAGATCGTCGCGCGAGGCGTCGAACAGCGAGAGGATTTCGCCATCCGCAGCAACCGGAGCCTGCGCAGGATAGGTGCTCGGCAGGCGTGACAATTGCCTGCGGAATCCAGACACGGAGGTGAATGTGCCCAGTCCGACTTTCAGGTTCATGTTGAGATATACGCCATCGACATCAATGCGATGCCCGTTTTTCATGAACAGATAGGTATCGGTCCGGTTACTGATCCCGGCATTATTGAGCGGATCCTTGCTGGCGGGATTCGACCGGCCGACGCCCAGAATATCGAACAATACCCCGGTGTTGGTTTCGTTGACGCTTGGCGGACTTTCCGACTTGTCGCGGATATTCTCATATTGAAGCAGGGCATCAAAGGATGCGCTGGGCTCCCAGAGCAGTTTGGCGCGCGCGCTCCAGACGTCGCGACCGCCCAACCGGCTGCCATCCCCGCAGCCTGCGACACCGGCGAATTTGGATGGGACGAACGATACCACCGGGCCGTAACATGCGCCGTTCTTGTAGAAACCGTCGGAATATTCATAACCTATGACGCCCCGAAATGCGAGCGTGTCGCCAAGGGGAACATTGACGGCGCCCTGTATTTTCTTGGTGCCGAAGTCGCCATATTGCGCGCGGGCTTCGACGCCGATCTTCCCAAGTTCCGGACGCTTGGTCTTGACCACGACCGCGCCGCCGGTCGTGTTCTTGCCGAACAATGTGCCCTGCGGACCGCGCAGCACTTCCACCTGGCCGACATCGAACGTGTCGAGCAGTTGGGTCTGCACGGACGGCACGACAAAGTCGTCGACCAGCACGGCCACAGGCGGCTCGAAATAGATGATGATCGTATTCTGGCCGATGCCACGCATGGAGAAGGAGGCGGCATTGAAGTTCGTGATGGTCGCCGCCGAGAAATTGGGCACGAAGACCGCAAGATCGCCGAGATTTCGAGGGTTCGACTGCTCAATCAGCGACTGGTCGATCGCCGACACGGCGATCGGCGTACTTTGGAGATTGGTGGCGCGCCGCGTGGCGGTCACGACGATATCGGCCAGCCCGCTTGTTGTTTGCGCGCCGGCCGGATTATCCGCGCTGGTCTGAGCAGCCTCCGCCTCAGGTGAAACTTGCGCGCCCGCCGGGAGGGATATCCCGACTGCGAGCGCAAACAAGGCAGATCCAGCAAGATGCAGTGCATTCCTCATAGCTCCAACTCCCTAGAATGGCCGCCCATTCCCGAGCGGTCGTGTGATTTCCGCATTATTTTCCGTGTAGGCGCGCATCCCCCCACCAATCGGGGATCAGGATGGGATAGAGCGCAAGCTGTTCCCGGATTTTTTCCGGCGTGTCCGCCGGCAATGGATCATCCCGCGTAGAGGGCAGCCCCGAGCCTCCACTCTCGACGGGGTCGACCCATTCAAGACGCATCTCTGAGAACATCCGGGCAAAATCGTCCAGGAACGCATCATGGTAGCTGCTCGCCTGATGCGCGTAGAAGGCCTGCGCAGTGGGATAGGATAGCAACGCATAATATCGACCAGGCTCCGCGCCTCGCCAATATTCGTAGCGCAACCGGTCAGGCTCCGATTGATGGGTATGCGCGACCATCAGGCGTAGCACCTCTTCCCAGCGCCCGACTTCGGTCTCATGCACGTGGATATGGGTAAGGAGCGTTGGCATGATCCTGCCTCCTATTTGCTTGCGCCTGCGGCCTGTGACGCCTCATCGGAAACATATCCTCGGATGGACTCCGCCTGCTCCGGCGTCAGTTCCTTGCCGAAGCTCACCATGCCGCGATCAGCCAGCGCGCCGTCGATCACCACCGACCTCCATGCCTGTCGATCGGGGAGTATGCCGGAACGGCGCAGGTCGGGAATGATCCCGGCCGATCGGGTTCCCATTCCATGACAGGCCGCGCAGATCTGGCCATAGAGACGCGCGCCTTCGGCACGTTGCGCGGGCGTCCAATGTTCGCGTGAAGGATTCAGCTGGGGAACGGCCCCGACTGTCGGCGGCAGCACTGCCTTGCCCCCCAGCTTGAAAACCAGGACGCGTCCGGGAGGCTGTGGCCGGGGGCCATCGAAGGCCGGCAGGGATAGGGCGAAGCCGCCGCCATTCCCCGCCACAATCGCAATATATTGTACGCCACCAACGCTATAACTGATTGGGCCGGGAAGCAGAGGCGTCTGAGCATTGAAACGCCACAGTTCCTTGCCGTCACGCGCGTCGTAAGCGCGGAAACTGGCGTCGGACAGGCCCTGGAACACGAGGTCCCCGGCCGTAGCCAATACGCCGCCGTTCCATGTTCCATCATGCGGAACGCGCCAAACCTCTTTCTTGGCGATCGGGTCCCAGGCGACGAGGCGCCCCTGCAGGGCCTTCTTCATGCCCTGGATCTCAGCCGGCGTCTTCGGCAGCGGCGTCGACATCATATCGACACCAAGGTTCCAGATGGCCGGATTGTAACGAAATTTCTGGTCTTTCACGTACAGGAACGGCACCTCCTGCACCGGCAGATAGACGAGGCGGGTCCGGGGGCTGAACGCCATGGGGTGCCAGTTATGCGCTCCTGATGCCCCGATGGTGGCAAGAAACGGCTTTTCCTGAAACCGCGCGCCAGGCGTTTCGACAGGGCGGCCGGTCTTCAGATCGACCCTGTCCGCCCAATTGGCGGGTGCGAATTTATCAGCGGCGACCAGTTTGCCTGTGTCGCGATCAATCACATAGAAGAAGCCATTCTTCGGCGCGTGCAGGATGAGCCGCCTGGCCTTTCCATCGATCGGCAGGGTGACCAGCATGATCTGCTGCGATGAGGTGAAGTCCCAGGTATCGCCGGGCGTTTCCTGATAGTGCCAGAGATATTTTCCTGTCTTGGCGTCCAGCGCCACGACGGATCCGACAAAGAGATTGTCGCCCTTGTCCTCGGATCTGATCTTCCGGTTCCACGGGCCACCGTTGCCCACGCCGACATAAATCCGGTCAAGTTCGGGGTCATATACAATGGAGTCCCAGACCGTACCGCCACCGCCAAACTTGTAATATTGATCGCCGAACCAGGTCGGCCGCGCCAGCTTCTCCAGTATCTCGTCGGAGGCGGCATTGTCCGGCTTCGCCGGGTCGCCCGGTACAGTGTAGAAGCGCCAGGCAAGAGCGCCTGATTTTGCGTCATAGGCCGAAACATAGCCCCTTACGCCATATTCGGCGCCCCCATTGCCGATATATACCTTGCCGCCGGCAACGCGAGGCGCGCCGGTGATCGTATAGGGTTTGCTCTGATCCACCGTGACGGTTGACCACAATTGCTTCCCACTCGCCGCGTCGAGTGCGATCAGCCGCCCGTCGATCGTTCCGAAGAAAAGCCTGCCATCATCATAGGCTGCGCCGCGGTTTACAACGTCGCAACAGGCACTGACTCCGAAACGGCCCGGCACCTTGGGATCGAAGCGCCACTTCACCGCGCCGGTGGCCGCGTCCAGGGCGACAACCTTTGACCAGGCGGTGGTGACGTACATTGTCCCGTCAATGACCAGAGGCGTGGACTTCTGGCCGCGATCGCTCTCCAGATCCGTTGACCAGGCCAGTCCCAGCCCTTTGACATTGGCGGCCGTTATCTCGCCCAGCGAAGAATATCTTTGTTCGTCATAGGTGCCACCATAGGTCAGCCAGTTTTGGGGCTCCTTCGCCGCGTTGCGCAGGCGGTCGCCGTGGGTCGCTTGCGGACTCCCCTTGCTGCTCGTGCAACCCGGCAAGGACAGCAATATCATGGCTGTTCCTGCAACCCCGGCTAACCAACTTCCGCGCATCGCCATCACCCAAATGCGCCGCCTTATGGCGGTCACATCATTGTTTCAGTTGGACATAGACTGACTTGGTCTCCGTGAAGGCGGCAAAGCCCTCCTCCCCCATTTCGCGGCCCCATCCCGATTCCTTGAACCCGCCAAAAGGCAAGGCCGGATGGACGGTTCCGTAGCAGTTGACCCAGACATTGCCGGCATCAATTGCCGCCGCCATCAGGTGGGCCTTGTTCACGTCCTCTGTGAATATTCCCGCACCCAACCCATACCGAGTATCGTTCGCTGCGGTGACGACTTCGGCAATGTCATCAAAGGGTGTCGCGACAAGAACGGGTCCGAAAATCTCCTCCCGCACAATGTCCATATTGCGGTTCACATTGGCGAAGATGGTCGGCTCGACGAAGAATCCCTTGTCGCCGTAGGTTCCTCCACCCATCACGATCTCGGCGCCTTGCTCTCGCCCGCGCGCGACATATCCCGTGACCCTCTGTTGCTGCTTGGCGGAGATCAGGGGACCGAGCAGGTTGGCCGGATCGAAGCCGCTGCCGATCTTGAGCGATTTTGCAAAATCGGCAACGCCGGCAATCACCTTATCATAGACGCCGCGCTGGACGAATAGTCGGGAGCCGGCAAAACAGACTTGGCCCGTATTGGCGAAAATGGCCATCGCGACCTGGGGAATCGCTGCCTCCAGGTCTGCGTCGTCAAATACGATCGCCGGCGATTTTCCCCCAAGTTCGAGTGTCACTCTTTTAAGATTGCCCGCGGCCGACCGCACGATCTGTCGTCCTGTTTCCGTCGATCCTGTAAAAGAGATTTTGTCGATATCCGGATGATCGGCGATCGCCTGGCCGGCGGTCTTGCCATAACCTGATATGACATTGAGAACGCCCGGCGGCACGCCTGCCTCCAGAGCAAGCCTGCCCAGAAGAAGCGCGGAGAGCGGCGTTTCCTCCGCCGGCTTGACGACGCAGGAGTTTCCAGCAGCCAGCGCCGCAGAGAGTTTAATCATCAGGTTTCCCGCCGGGGCGTTCCAGGGGACGATCAGTCCTACGACTCCGACAGGCTGGACCAGCGTGTAAGCATGCATGTCGATGCCCCCGCCCGATGCCATGCCCGAGGCATTGCGACCGAAATATTGCGTGGCCTTCCCCGCCGCATTGCGTGTCCAGCTTTCGCAGGAGCGGATTTCCCACTCGGCGAATGCCAGTGGCATGCCGTTATCGACCACGTCGATGTGGGATAATTGCGTAAAATTGTCTGCGATCAGGTCTGCGAAGCGCCAGAGGATTTGCCGGCGCTGCTCGGCAGGCAAGGATCTCCAGCGCCCGTCCGCAAAACTGCGCCGGGCTGCCACGACCGCCCGATCAACTTCGGCGGTGCCGGCAGCCGGGACGTGCGCCACGATCTCGCCATTGGCCGGATCAATCACCGCAATGACGCCGTCGCTGCCCTCAGTTTCCGACTTACCATCGATAAGGAGGCCGTGTTGTCCCCCTAGATAGTCGCGTACCGTCCCATTGGGCTGAAGCGCACTCATGCCAAGATCCCCTCAAGTCTGTTTTCCGGCCAGATCACTCTCTCTTCGCGGACAAGCAGAGCTCTGCTTGTCTCGATGTTAGCGGTCTCGGCAATGATAGGGCGCACCTGCTGCCCGTCCCCCCACGCAGCCAAACAGCGTTCGAGATCAGGAAAGGAGAGCTCGATGATGCCGTCGCATGGCGCATCGGCGGTCCGATCAATGGGCAAGGTCACGGAGATGCCGGAAAGATCGGACAACAATGCACCGATCTTTTCAGTAAGGTGGGAAATCCTTTTCAACGTGAGTGGAGAGGACTGACGCTGGAGCAGAAGCATGATTTTAACAGGAGCGCAGTTTGCGCCGACAGCCGGTGGCGCAATTATCGTTTCCCTTCCCACAAGCCATTCCAGCGCATCACGGTTGTAAAATGCGCCGCCGTCGGCATCGAGCAAGGCATAGGCCGGATGCGCCGTAGCACGCGCCAGCGCGTCTAAATTCTCAACCCAAATGGCCGGCATTCCGAGCCATGGGCCAACGGGGAGACCCGGGACCGCAGGCAGCGCGCCGATGCCGTGATTTTGCACATATCGCATGAATTGAGGGATGCGCCGGGTCAGCGTCCCGTGAGGGTGGCGCCAATGCGCGAAAAACTCAGCATCGCTCAGATGCGGGAGTTTGACCAGAAAGGCATGGACCTTCAGCATCTCTATCCTCCGCGTCCATCACTCCTCGTTGCGAGAGCTTAAAACGCACATGCATGGTACAGTTTAGCGATATCACTTGGCAAGACGCATTTGCATATGCGCATTTGCAACGCGAAGATGGCGCCTTGCGCGCAGAAACTGCGGTATTGCGCGCCATGCGCAAACCGCATCGACTGCTGCACTGCAGCAGGCTGGATCAACCTTTAAAAATTGCCTGTTCAGCAACAGGCCCAGTCACTCGCCGACGGCGGCGCAAGCTCCGAGTCTCGCATGAGCATCAGCGAGAAGATTGGTAAGCCGGTCGCGCTCCTTGCCGCGGGAGGCGATGATGGCCGTCATCAGGAAATTGGCTTTGAGTTCATCTGCCACGCGATACTCGGGGATTTGGCCCGCCGCCCATTTATTGAACTGGACATATTCAGTATCGACCTGGTGCAGGGCTATCCGCTCACGATCCAGCGCCGGCGCGAGATAGCCTTGTTCCGCCGCGTGGTGCATCCAGGCCGTAATCCGATGATAGGCGACGCTGCGCAACGAGGCCAGCGCCTCGGGGCGCGGATTTTGGGAGAAATAAAAGCCGACTATAACCTTGGCAAATGCAGCGCCCCTGAACAATTCCGCGGTTATCCAGTCATATTCCCGAAAGATCGAATCGATATCACCCTTAAGGGGTGCGACCGCGAGGAAAGCCAAAATGGCTTCCATATGCTCCGCGATAACAGCCTGGATCACCCCTTCACGATCGCCGAACGCCCTATAGACTGTCCGTGCCGCTACATCGGCCCTCTGGCAAAGCCGGTTGATCGTGAGATTGGCCTCACCATCGGACAGCAACTCCCGCGCAGCCCTCAATATACGCGACTGGCGCTCCGCCATGATATCGCTTGCGTAAATTCTAGGTCTGGCAGCGCCCTTGGACATGCATCCCTCCGATCACACCTCGCCGAATGCCAGCCACTGGCGAGTGAAACAATCGGACATCGCAATAAGGATGTGCAGTCAAGTCTGCTTATACAAGATGCGGTTCAACTGCATCCAATCAACGAAACATGGCGCAGTTGGTATCACCGCCAGTCTCTTTAGCCGAATGCAAGGCCCATCAGCATCCCAGTTCACGATCGTATGTTTCCACGAGCGAAACAAAAGAATGGATAGCAATGAGTTCAAGCTTCGGCATGACAGGCTCGAATGGTTTTTCGTAACCGCCAAAAGGGGTAAGTCCTTCCATCGATGCAGAGATAAAGAGGGCGATTGCCTTCCTGTCTTCAATGGGGAGATCCGGCCGCATCTCTCCAATTATTTCGGCTAGCGGCGCTCGCGCACGGTCGTATAAATCCTGCACTCTGCCCAGAACAAACGCATCATGATTGGATAGCGCCCATAGTTCAGGAAAGAGGTGGGTCGTCTTCTTGCTGCGAATATCCTCCAGGATAAACCTGCAGATGCGTTGCAACCGCTCGGCGGGCGAACCCTTCAGATGGATGATCTGATCGAACTCCACCTCATAGCTCCGGATCACCGCTTCCAGCAGTTCGCGGACCAAATCCTCCCGCGTGCGATAATGATAGGTCAGGTTGCCAAACTTGATGCCGCACTCATGCGCGACTCGACGCATGCTCATCGCGCGATAGCCCTCTTCGATCAGAATATGGAGGGCGGTGTGCAGGATGAGTTCGCGCGTCTCATGCCCCTTCGAATATCCTCCATCACGGTCCGTTATGATCAGGGGCGCGCCTTGGCTCGCTACTTCATCCATCTGATTTTCCGTTATTTTCTGTTCGACCCTACCGATCATACGAGACCGTTAAAAATATGTCGACTGACAAATTTAGGTCACTTGACAGATTTGTTGCTGTTTCTTCATAATTCTCCTTAAGCGGACGGGCTCCGCCACAGGAGAGTAAGAGATGCGGTCTATTGGCCTGAGCTTGCTGTTTAGCGTAGCAATGCCCTTATCGGCGTCCGCCGACGCCCAAAAATTTCCGACGCCCTTACCAGAAGAGACGCTGCCCAGCGTCGCTGAATTGCCCAATATTTGGCCAAAAAGCTGGGTTCTTGTGCACGACCTCAACTTTGCCTCGATCCTTGATGGCAAGCTGGCGCTGGTCGACACCCATTCGGTTGATAGACCGCTTAAAGGCCTTGTACGTGCAGCTCAGTTCGCCAATGAGCTGGTCGCGCCGGAGCGGGGAGAGATTTACACGGCGGAAACATTCTACAGCCGCCTGACGCGAGGTAAGCGCACCGACGCCATAACAATATGGGACATGAAAACGCTCCAGCCCAAGGGCGAGATCGTCTTGCCCGACGGCAAGCGGCAATTGTCCGTCACCTATCCGAATGTCTTCCAGTTCACCAATGGCGGTAAATGGGCATTGGTCGCCAATTTCACCCCGGCTCAGTCAGTCACGGTGGTCGATCTGGAAGCGCGGAAGGTTCTGGGTGAAATCGACCTGCCCGGTTGTACCCAAATCTACCCCAGCGGCCAGCGCGGCTTTAGCAGCCTGTGTGCCGACGGATCAATCTTCAGTATGACGCTCGACGCCAAAGGGCAGGCTGCGTCCTCCAGTAGCGTCGCCAAGGTGCAAAATATCGATCGACAGCCCCTGTTCGGCACACCCGCCATGGTTGGCCGCACCGCCTGGTTCGTCAGCTATTATGGAATGATCCAGGGCATTGACTTGTCCGGTCCGGTCGCCAAACCGCTGCCCGGTACCTTCAGTGTCGGCAAAGCCGATGGCGGCGCCCCGCAATGGCGCCCGGGCGGCTGGCAAGTCATAGCATCCGACGCCAAAGGGTTGCTCTATGTGCTGATGAGTCCCAATGGCAAGGAAGGCAGCCATAAGGACGGTGGCACCGAAGTCTGGGTCGTCGATCCGAAAACGAAGACCCGCCTGTCCCGCATTGCGCTCAAGGGACAAGGGCTGGCCATCGCCGTCACGCGTGAGGATGCACCACAACTGATCGTTGCGCGAGCGGATGGCATAATCGACGTGCATGATACTGCGACGGGCGCCTTTGTGCGGTCGCTAGGCGCCACGGTCGCGGCCAACCCCATCGTAATCACGGTGCCCTGATGGCCGCTCTTGTTCTTTTCCTTACCCTGCTGCTCGGCACATCCGCGCTGCACAAGGCGGTTGATCGCCAGCGGCTTGGCGTAGCAGCGGCGCGGCTTGCGGGAGCAATACCCTCGACCGGTCCGCTGCTTCTAATTGCGGCGGGCGTCGCGGAAGGTACCGCTGCCCTTTGCCTGCTAATCGGCCCTTTGCGGCCGGCTGGCGCACTTATCGCGCTGCTGGTCTGGGCACTTTATGCTGTGCTGCTGGCGCACCGTCGCGGCCAGTCGCTCGATTGCGGTTGCGACCTCGTGGCGCGGGAGCGACCGATAGGCTGGGTTCAGATCGCTCGACCCGCGCTGCTTGCCAGTCTTGCCGCGCTGGTTGCCTTGCTGCCTCAGGCATCCTTCACCCTGGATGCACCCTTCGCCGCCGCTGGATTTCTGGCGCTCTGGTTCGGCGCGGCTGAAATCCTTGCCATTCCCCAGCCCGTTTGGAGGAAGAACTGATGCTGACGTCCCAGATATTGTTGTGGGCAGCTGTAATTGCCCAAGCCTTACTCATCGCCGCACTTGCCCGGCAAGTCGGCATATTGCACGAACGGATCGCTCCAGCTGGGGCGCTCACCCTCCATCAGGGCGTGAAGATCGGCGAGGTGGCCACCCCCATGGACCTCCTTACCATAGACAATGCGCAGCTGCGTATCGGCGGAAAGCGGGATGGACGCAGCCAACTGCTCTTCTTTGCTTCGCCCGATTGTTCTGTCTGCAAGTCGTTGATGCCGGTGCTGCGTTCCGCCGCACGGGCGGAAGCGGACTGGATCGATGTGGTGATTGCCGGTGACGGAGCCAAGTCGGCCTATCGCGCCATGGCGGCCGATCATGGACTAGACGGTCTGCCAATCATCCTATCCGAAGCCTTGGGTCGCGCCTTCGGCGTCGCGAAGCTGCCTTATGCCGTGCTGCTGGATGAAAACGGCAGGATCGCTTCGCTTGGACTCATCAATAGCCGCGAGCATCTGGAAAGTCTGTTCGAGGCGAAAGAACGGGGCGTTGCCTCAATCCAGGATTTTCTCGCTCGCCGGAAGGAAGCTTGAGCCATGGCCGGTTTCGACAAATTTACCGAACGGATGACGCGCGGCGTGGCACGCGGCACGTCCCGTCGATCCCTGTTGGCCTGGCTAGGGGCGGGAATGACAGGCGCGGCCATATTGCCGACTCTGCCGGTAGCGCGCGCCGCCACGCATCCCGATGCCGCCCGGCCGGAAATGACATCCGGGACGCCACAAGACCCCGGCAATCCAGCCAGTTGCGACTATTGGCGCTATTGCGCGATCGACGGCTTCCTCTGCTCCTGCTGCGGCGGCACGGTCAACACCTGTCCGCCGGGTACGGAAATGTCACCCATCACCTGGATCGGCACCTGCACCAACCCGGCCGACGGCCGCGCCTATATCATCAGCTATAATGACTGTTGCGGCGTGTCATCCTGCGGCCAGTGCCTGTGCAACCGCAATGAAGGCGACCGGCCGCAGGTCAGGCCTCAGTCTAACAACGACTATAATTGGTGCCTGGGAACGGAAAGCAGCATCTACAATTGTTCGGTAGCGGCGATCGTCGGCACTGCGCTGGAACCGCCGAAATGAAGGTGGTCCTCGCACTCTCACTGCTGATGAGCACGGGTATGGCGCAGGCGGCGCAGGATGGAGCGACAATCTATAATCGCTGCGCCGCTTGCCACACCCGCACGGGCGCCGGCGTGCCGGGCGCTTATCCACCGCTGGGTACCGACTTCCGCGCCTTGGCAGTCAAGCCGGGCGGTCGCCGCTATCTGGCTTTGGCCGTCATCAAGGGGCTAAACGGCCCAATTAGCGTGGAGGGCAAGCCCTATCGCGGTATGATGCCGGCGCAGGGTGGTTTGGATGATGCCGCCGTTGCCGCCGTGCTCAACCGTGTTGGCGGCGAGGTTGCGAAGACTGGCCCAACCTTCAAGCCCTTCACCGAACAGGAAGTGGCAGGATATCGGGCCAGCGCCCAAACACTCAATGCCGCTGATGTCGCCAAGCTCCATGAGGGGGTCGGCGGCAAATGAAGTTTGTCCCGCTCGCCTTGGCAAGCCTTGTTGCCTTGTCGGCAACGCTGGCGGCCCGGGCCAGCGAGCGGACGATACCGGGCGTCGTCAATCCGCGCCAAGCGCATCAGGACTATATATTGAAATGCCAGGGCTGCCATCGGCCGGACGGTGGCGGCGATGATCGGTCCAATCCGCCCATGCGTGGCGTCGTTGCCCGCTTCCTGACCGTGCCGGGCGGGCGGGCCTTTATCGGCCAGGTACCTGGCGTCGCGACAGTTGATCTGGATGACGATCGCCTGGCCGACCTGGTCAACTGGACGCTGCACACTTTCGATGCGGAGCATCTGCCGCAGGATTTCCAACCCTATTCGGCCACAGAAATCGCGGCCCTGCGACGCCATCCCATCCGCCTTAATCGCGTCGCCACAAGAGCGCGGCTGGTGGAGGGCTTTTCTTCAAAAGAGGCGAAACAATCACGATAAAACAGAAGGGAAGAGACATGGGGAAAATCTCAAGCAGGACGCTGGTTTTGAGCGGCACGCTATGGACAGGACTGGCATTGACCCAGCCTGTATCCGCGCAAGATGCTTTCGAAAGCGACATCGTTGTTACCGCCGCCAAGCGATCCGAAAATGTGCAATCCGTTCCTATTTCCGTTTCGGCGATTGGGGGGGGCACGCTGACCAAGTCCCGCATCAACAATGTCGACAGCCTGGTAACGAAGATCGCAAATCTTCAGCTCACCTCGATCGTGGGCGACAATACGCCGATTTTCGCACTGCGCGGTGTGTCCATGTCGGACTATAGCCTTAACCAGTCCAGCCCGGTCGCGACCTATTATGACGAAGTCTACAAGGGCAATTTTGCCTTTCTCGGCGTCGCCATGTATGATTTGGAACGGGTTGAGGTGCTCCGCGGGCCGCAGGGGACCCTCTATGGCAAGAATACCACAGGCGGTGCGGTCAACATCATCAGCCGAGAAGCGAGGCTGGGTGAAACCAGCGGTTATCTGAACGCCGGCTATGGCAACTACAACCGGTTCGAGGCGAACGGCGCCGTCAATGTGCCGCTGGGCGAGAAGGCGGCGTTGCGCGTGGCGGGCACCTACGCCCGGGCGGACGGCTGGTTCAAGAATGTCGAGCCGGGCATGCCGGACCTCGCCAGCACCCGCGAATATGCGTTTCGCGCCACATTGAAGGCCGAGCCGGTCGACGGGCTGACCTTCGTGTTGCGAGCATCCACCAGTTTCCAGAATCCGCAAAATTACGGCATTTATGCTCAGCCCGAGGCAGACCACCGAGCGGGCCTGTCGCGTCGGGAGATCGCGTCCGACGTCAACACCCGCCGTCGCGCCCGCACCACATCGGTGGCGCTGACGACCAATGTCGACCTGTCCGATGCAATCGCGCTGACCAGCATCACCTCCTATGACAGGGGCACGCTCTTCTTCCGGGAGGATACGGACGGCACAGCGACGAAGCTGCTGGAAATCCCCTATTATGACAAGGCGGATCAGTTTGCGCAGGATCTGCGCCTGACGAGCGATACGGGCGGCCCTTTCGATTTCATCGTTGGCGCCTATTTCAACCGGGAAAAAGTTTTTAACCGCACCGCTTTCGAAATCGCGACCGATGTTGACGTGAATGAGGGCGGCACCATTGACGCGCAGGATTGTGCCGATGGCCTGCCGCTGGCCTGCAAGGTCCAGAATCAATTCTCTCAGGTAAAGAAAAGCGTCGCCATCTATTCCGACCTCAAATACAAGATCGGGGAAGCGGTGACGCTGCGCGGAGGCCTTCGCTACACCCATGATACGGGCCGCCAGAACGGATTCCTGTCCCAGGCGCTGGGCGTGGACGACAGCGTCGTCGCAACACTAATTCCGTTATCGAACCTGCGCTTCAAGAAAAACAATTTCTCCGGCAAGGTCGGCCTCGATTACAAGCTGGCTAATGGCAATCTCCTCTATGCCAGCGTCAGTAGAGGATATCGCGCGCCCAGCTTCAATGCCCAGGCCTTCTTCGATCCATCCGAACTGTCGGTAGCCAAAGCAGAGCAGGTGACATCCTATGAAGTCGGCGCGAAGACTCAATTCTGGGAACGCCGCGTCACGCTGAACGTCGCTGGCTTCTATTATGATTATAAGAATCAGCAGTTCATCAATGTCGATCCGGCGAGCGCCGCTCAGACGCTGCTCAACATCCCAAAATCGCGCATCTATGGCGGTGAGGCGGAACTTACCGTCCGGGCTGCCGATATGCTCACCTTGCGCGCGGGCATGGGGCTGCTCTCGACGAAAATCCGGCAGGGGACCGTCAGCGGCGTCGATGTTTCTAACAACCATCTATCGAACGCCCCCAGCCTGACGCTCAACGGAGGGATCGACTGGACAGTGGCGCAGGGCGGCTTCGGCAGCCTCTCTTTCCACCCGGAGGTCTCCTACCAGTCGAGCCAATATTTCGAGGTGCTGAACATCCCCCGTCTGAAACAGAAGGGCTATGCGCTGCTCAGCGGCCATCTCGACTGGGAAAGCGCGGACGAGAGGTTCAATGTTTCTCTATGGGCAAAGAACCTCACGAAGAGATTCTATTTCACCTCACGGGTCGACCTGCTTGCAGGCTTTGGCTTCGACTACAATCACATCGGCAATCCGCGGACCTATGGCGTGACGGCTGGCGCGAAATTCTAAGAATAGAGCGAGGAGAGGAACATGGCGGATTACAAGCTGCTGATCGGCGGAGACCTTGTCGATGGCGACCTCCAGATGGAGGTCATCAATCCGGCGACCGGTGCCCCTTTCGTCACTGTGGCGCGCGCTTCGGCACGCCAAGCGGATCAAGCGATTGCCGCCGCCAAGGCTGGCCAGCCGGGCTGGGCTGCGGTGCCCTATGCGGATCGGCAGGAAAAGCTGATAATCTTGGCTGACGCTATCGCTGCCAATGCGCATGAACTGGCCCGACTGCTGACGCTGGAACAGGGCAAGCCGCTGTCCGAAGCACAAGGTGAGGTCACCTGGACTGAGGGTTTCCTGCGCCATTACGCCACACTGGAGTTGCCAGATCGGACCATCCAAGACGATGATGCTGGCTATATTGCGGTAAAACACAAGCCGTTAGGCGTCGTCGTCGGCATCATCGCATGGAATTTCCCACTGCTGGTGGCCTGCTGGAAGATCGGGCCGGCTGTGCTGGCGGGCAATGCCATAGTGTTGAAACCCGCGCCGACCACGCCGGTTACAGCACTGGCGCTGGGCGCGATCTGCCGCGATATCTTTCCGGCAGGCGTCGTCAACATTATAACCGACGCCAATGATCTTGGCCCGCAGTTGACCGCCCATCCAGATGTAGCCAAGATTGGTTTCACCGGATCGACTGCGACGGGCAAGCGTATAGCCGCGAGCGGTGCCGACAGCTTGAAACGCGTAACGTTGGAACTGGGAGGCAATGATCCGGCAATCGTGCTGGAGGATGTCGATGTGCGCGAAACGGCCAAGGCCATATTCGGCAACGCCTTCCTCAACGCTGGGCAGGTGTGCCTCGCGGTGAAGCGCGCCTATGTCCATGCCGATATCTATGACGCCATGTGTGCGGAACTGGCGGCGCTGGCGCAGGCGGCGATCGTCGGCGACGGGCTGGAGCAGGGAACGCAGATCGGCCCGATCCAAAACGCCGCCCAATATGAGAAAGTGAAGGGCTTCCTTGATGCCGCGCGGGAAGATGGTACGATTGTCGCGGGTGGGCAGGCAATGGAGAGCGTGGGCTATTTCATCGCGCCGACCATCGTGCGCGACGTGACCGATGGCATGCGGATCGTCGATGAGGAGCAGTTCGGCCCCATCCTGCCGCTCATCAAATTCGACGATATCGAGGATGTGATTGCGCGCGCCAATGCGTCCGATTATGGGCTGGGCGGATCGGTCTGGTCCGCCAATGTGGAGCGCGCCGCCGAGATCGCTGCGCGGATCGAAAGCGGTCAGGTCTGGGTCAACCAGCATATCGCCATCGGCCCGCATATCCCCATGGCCGGCTTCAAGAATAGCGGCATCGGCGTCGAGCAAGCCAAGGAAGGCCTTGCCGAATATACCCAGTTGCAAGTCATTAACATCAAGCGATGAGCAACCTGTCGATCGCGCGGGGCGACATCGACGTCCCGTTGTTGGAAACCACCATCGGTCAGGCGCTGCTGAATGTCGTGGCGGACCATGGCGACGGCCTTGCCCTGGTGTCGCGGCACCAAGGCATCCGCTGGAGCTGGGTGCAGCTGCTGGCTCAGGTTGATTCCGTCGCCACTGGCCTGCTTGATCTTGGCGTACGCAAGGGGGATCGGGTGGGTATCTGGGCGCCCAATTGCGCCGAGTGGACCGTAATCCAGTTCGCAACAGCGCGGATCGGCACCATCCTCGTTAATATCAACCCGGCCTATCGAACCAGCGAGGTCAACTATGCGCTGAACAAGGTCGGGTGCAGCGTACTGGTCACCGCGCCTAGCTTCAAGAGCAGCGATTATGTAGCGATGTTGCGAGAGATCGGACCGGACCGCCTCCCGACGCTGCGCATCATCGTCGTGCTGGGCGAGGAGCGGCAACCGGGCTGGTTGAACTGGCCTGACCTGCTGGCAAACGCCGATCCGGACCGGCTTGCGACGATTGAGGCGGGCCTCGACCGCAACGATGCGATCAACATCCAGTTTACCAGCGGCACCACTGGCAGCCCTAAGGGCGCGACACTCACTCATCGCAATGTGCTCAACAACGGTTACTTTTCGGCCCGGACGATGCGCCTTACCTCCGCCGACCGGCTCTGCATTCCAGTACCGCTCTACCATTGTTTCGGTATGGTGCTGGGCAATATGGCGGCGCTGACCAGCGGCGCGGCTATGGTCTATCCGGGAGAAGCCTATGACCCCCGCCTGGTGCTGGACACGGTACAGGCTGAAGGCTGCACCATGCTGCATGGCGTGCCGACCATGTTCATCACCATATTGAACCAGCCGGATCTGGACGCTTTCGACGTATCGACCCTGCGCACCGGCATCATGGCGGGCTCGCCCTGCCCGGAAACGGTCATGCGGCAGGTGATGGACCGGCTGAACCTCAGCCAAATCACCATCGGTTACGGCATGACCGAAACCAGTCCGCTTACCACCCAGACCGCCACGGACGATCCGCTGGAGGAACGGGTCACTACGGTCGGCCGGGTCCACCCTCATGCGGAGGCGAAGGTCGTCGGTCCCGATGGCGCGATCCTACCTATTGGCGAGCAGGGCGAATATTGCTCGCACGGCTATGCCGTGATGCTGGGCTATTGGAACGATCCAGAACGCTCGGGCGACGCGATCGACGCCGATGGCTGGATGCACTCGGGCGACTTAGCGACGATGGACGCGCGGGGCTATGTCCGCATCACCGGCCGCATCAAGGATATGATCATTCGCGGCGGCGAGAATATCTATCCCCGCGAAATAGAGGAATATCTGCTCCACCACCCTGGCGTCGCCGATGCGCAGGTCTTTGGCGTAGCGGATGAAAAATTCGGCGAGGTGGTCTGCGCCTGGATCATTCCCAAGCAGGGAGAAAATCTATCGGAACAGGATATCCTCGATCACTGCCGCGGACAAATCGCGCATTTCAAGATTCCTCGCTATGTGCGTATCGTCGAGCGCTTCGAGATGACGGTAACTGGGAAGGCGCAGAAGTTCGAGATGCGGGCGATCATGGAACAGGAACTGGGCCTTAGTGGCTGAAGAACGCAAGGCTGAGGCCTATTTCCTGCGCATCGATGATATAGGGATGGCCTAGAAAGGCCCGGTAGCGCCCGAGGCCGTGTCCGCTACGGCCCGCATGATGTGGCCGATAGACTGTGCGCCGGTCTTCCGGTTTATCTATCAATTGGACTCTCGCGACAGTTGGCTTCAGATGAGAATATCTCAGATTACGGATATCGGCGGCTCAGACACCTGAATCTGCTTCGCGCCCAAACCCACCGTTCACGGCTGGATGCTTGATCCCCGACTGCTGCTTTCCGATTTGATCAAACCAAACGACCGGAGTTAATCAACCAGCCGTCGCTCGCATTCATCGCTCAACGTGCCAATGGTTCACCGTTCAACTCGCATTGCACATTAACCCCGCACCCGGACAGGCCAGTCAAGCGGCCGCCCAAACGCGGTTGAGAATCTCTGCTACAAGCGCAGATTTGTCCTGCGGAAGGAAGCGAGACCGTGCTTCAAGAAGCAACGTGACCCAATTTGTTTGCAACCGGAAGCGCGGCAATTCCCCTATGGGAGAAGCGCGGAATAAGTGTTCATTTTAGTCGCCCAGCCAATCGGATATAATTTCGCCTTTATGCCCGTCGGGCGCTAACGCCGCGCGCAAAGCTTCCAGCAGTGGCGGCAGGGCTTGCGTGAAAGCGTAGGGCGGATTGACGATATAGAGGCCCGCGCCATTATAGATGCCGGACTGCTCGCTATCGTACAGCCAATGCTCCACCAGCATTAATTTCGGGATGCCGAGCTTGCGCAACTGCTTCTTCCACTGCGAATGCGTGGCGCTGTCTTTCAGCGGATACCAGATCACCGTCACGCCATGCGCCCATTTGCGATGAGCGGCGGCGAGAGTGGCGGTGATGCGCGCGCGTTCGTCCGTCTGCTCGTAGGGCGGGTCGACCACCACCACGCCGCGCGCGGTGCGGGGCGGCACCATAGCCAACCAAAGTTCGTAGGCGTCGCGTTCATGCACGGCCGCGCTGGTGCCCCGCATCACGCTGCGCAGGGCGTAAGCGTCTTCCGGATGCTTTTCGTTGAGGATCAGGAAATCCTGCGGGCGCAAAAACTGCGCCAGAAACTGCGGTGAGCCGGGGTAAAGGCGCGGTTCGCCACCCACATTCACCGCCTGCACAGCGGCGCGGTAGTCGTCCAGCAAGGGGTTCGGGTCGGCAAAGGCCCGCAGCACGCCCTGCCTGGCCTCGCCGGTGCGTTGGGCTTCGTCGCCGCCAAGGTCGTACAGCCCGCAGCCGGCATGGGTGTCGATCAGAGTCAGCGCGCCCGGCTTGTGCTGCAAGGCCCGCACCAAGGCGATCAGGAGGCTGTGCTTCACGACATCGGCGCTATTGCCGGCATGGAAGGAATGGCGATAATTCATTGTGATTCAAAATCCAGACGATCTGCCTTTACGCGAGCTGTTGGACCTTTTGCAAAGCGAAGTTATTAACGCGCCGGTATTGCTGGGCGGTGCATGCCGCGCGCGAGGCGAGGCATGCCCCGCTTCGTTCGGCAGCCATTTTTGTCCTGGCTCGGCTGAATGAGGCCAGTTCGGTGACCAGCGTGAGCGGGAGGAAATATGCAAGATCCCGTACGCCGTCAAAAGAGCCGATGGCTATCAAATCATCGATCCTGCGTTGAACCAGCATTTCCAGCCGTGGCCGCAATTCGGCCAATGCCTTGGGCTGCAGCGGACGCGCAAAAAGGCGATGCGTAGCTTTTGGTCTTCGCCAAGCCGACATTTGTGCTTTGGATTCGCGAACCGATATAACGCTTATTCGATGACGAGATGCTGAATTACCCGCTTTTCAAGCACTAGCAGCGCGTTGATACCGTTGGTGCGCATTACTAGGCCATCGGCGAGAGCCCTCGCCGCTCCGCGCACTGCATTGACCAAACTTAGGAAATCAGGTCGGGCTTGTCCTTCAACGCCGTGTAGTGCGCAGATCTGCCGCCAATCAAAGATGAAGCTCTGCAGCAGCAGGTTAAATCGAGCGGCACGCGCTCTAGCTTCTGGGGCGTCAGTCGTGGTCGTCACTTCCGCGCACAGATCATCGATCAATAGTTGCACTTCGGCGGCAGGCATTATGGCCGTGTACATGCGCCACATGGGTTTGCCTTCGAGAGATTGTCTTCGGCATGCCCGTCCAACCTACAGAGCGCCCTTGCACCCGCCTCGATAGGCCGCATTTCGCTTTCATTGAGCGGGACCATGCCATTAACCATATCGCCAGACAGCAATCGCGTCACGACCTCGAGCGCCGATGCAAGCTGATACGGCGCGCCGTGCTTTCCTCGGCGCCACGAAGGCACGCGGCAGGGCATGGAATCCTTCCGAGGATATCTGGCGAGATCCAGGAATGTGAAAAGGAGAAGAAATGGATAAGTTGCGGTATCGTAATGAAAAATCGCAGCTAAGTCATTGATTTCATTGGTGACCCCTACGGGATTTGCGAAAACAAGCTAAGTTGTTGATAATCATTGCTAAACTTGTAGATGATCTAGTCAGATACCATGAAAGATACCACTGTCATTTGAGATTATTTTGACAAGCTCCGACCCCAGCACCGCTCTGTGCATGAGATTTGTGAGTCGGGCATTCGACGGTGCAACGTGATTACAAGCTTGGTCCGTTGTGTTGACGCTCTAGGAAACCCAGACTGAGTTCAAGAAGTACCAAAAGTGCTGATCCGACAAGTACTGTAAATAGCTGTGATAATTGCAGTTATCACATGTCCATATTTGACGTCCTTTTACAATGTGAGCTACACATCGCGTCGATGGATCGACCCGCACCTCCCAGCGACAACGCCCTGATTGCGGCGAAAACGGCGCCAGCGCCTATGGCGTCGGCCGATGATCTCTTCTGGGCGGTGGTGAAGATGCACGCGGTCGAGCGCATCGTGGTCAACGAGCCGCTGATCGCAGCGTATCAGGCTGCATCTTCGCCCCACAGCATCCGAGCGCTCAAGTCTGACCTGGAGACGTTCGACCTCTGGTGTCGGCGCTATAATCGGGTTTCGCTGCCGGCGACCCCGGAGACCGTGGCCGACTATCTGGACGCGCGCGCGGAGAAGGGGAGCAAGCCAGCCTCGCTCGGCCGCTACAAGGCGTCGATCGCCAAAATCCACTTGTTGCTCGATCTCAAGGATCCGACGCCGGCGTCTCTCGTCAAACTCCGCCTGCAGGCGCTCCGTCGCCGTCTTGGTACCGTGCAGAAGCAGGTGCGGCCTTTACGGTTCAAGGGGCCGGTGCGCAACGTCGAGCGCGATGAGCCACATGGGCTCAATGTGCGGGCGCTACTGGAAAGCTGCGCAGATGATCTGCCAGGTCTGCGCGATCGAGCATTGCTCTCGGCTGGCTATGACACTGGGCTGCGCGCGTCCGAGCTGGTGGCTGTCAGGGTCGAGCACATCATTGAGGCCATTGATCCTGATGCGCGCCTGCTTAGCATTCCACGCAGCAAGGGTGACCAGGAGGGGGAGGGGGCCACCGCCTATCTGAGCCCACGGACTGTTCGGGCGATCTTGGCTTGGCTGGAGGCGGCTGGGATCGAAAGTGGGGCAGTGTTTCGGCGTGTGAACGTGCGACGCTACAAGGCCAAGGCAGCAGTCCGGGGCCGGTCGATCGACAGCATCTCAAGCCGTGAGGTATGGGATCTCCGCAAGACGCTGCCGAAGCGCGCTGTGCCAGCGCGGGTGGAGTATGATGTGGGGCAGGGGGCTCTCCATCCCGCATCGGTTGGGCGGATCTATCGGGTGATGATCCAGCGGACGTTCGACGCTGGCGCGCTGGCGGATTTGACGACGGACGACATTGCCCGGTTGCTCAAGGGGATCAGCGCGCACTCGACGCGGGTGGGGCTTAACCAGGATCTGTTTGCCAGCGGCGAGGATTTGGCAGGAATTATGGATGCGTTGCGGTGGAAGTCGCCGCGGATGCCGCTCGCGTATAATCGCAATCTCGCTGCAGAACAGGGTGCGGCGGGGCGCTTAATGTCAAAACTGGAATGACTGTCTCTGGGAATTGTTCTCGGTCAGCTTCGGAGCAACCTCGCGTCGCTAGTGGACATTTCTGGATTAGGGTGCGGACGTCAGCTTCCGCCAATATTGTTAGCGTCCAACGCGGCAAATAATATCATCAAAGCTGTCATACAATCACAGGTGAAGGGGCATCGATGATTGATCGGCGTAGGGATTACCTTGGACCTTCAACTATGCGTAATCGGCCATCAAGCCGGGTGACAAGCTTGCAAGGAGCTGATTCAGAGGTTTTTGCTTCCGTTCGGACCAGAAGAGCAGACGCCGCAGTCTGCGAACTCATCAGCGTAATCGATTGACCTCTGCAGGCCTGTGATCGCGTCCTCGCCAATGGGCAACACCGCCGGGACCCGTTCGAACGATCGAGCCCGCAGCGACAGATACTCGAGATCTGAGAATTCGCGCCCTTGCGGATCGCAACTGAAGACCAACCGTTATTTTTCATCAACCGAATAGGAAACGATATGCTCCGATCGATTTTGATGGGTTTTGTGGCAGGTCAGCGGTCGATGACGCCGCTTGCGGCACTTGCCGGTTCCGCGCGCCGTGGCACTATAGCTAGCAGAAATGCGCCTTCGCGTCTGATGGCGCATCCGCTGATCGCGGCGGGCAGCGTAGGAATGGCCGCGCTGGAGATGGCGGGCGACAAGATGAAGACGGCGCCGGACCGTACGGTATTTCTTGGCTTGCTCGCACGCACCATCACCAGCGGTTTCACCGGCGCAGCGCTTGCCCCTCCGAAGCGGCAGCTAGCTGGGGCGACGCTCGGCATCACCGCAGCGATCGGATCGTCATATGCCGGCCTCACCGCGCGCAAGTGGGCGATGCGCCGCTGGGGACAGACGGCGACCGGCTTCGCCGAGGAGGCGATTGTCTTCATCGCCGCAAATTTCATCGCCAACGCGAAGCCCGCCTCTCCGGCCTGACGCTTGGCCCCCTGCGCGGCACTACGACCTAGGGGGTATCTTAAGGTCTGTTTCATGGACAGCGGTAAGACAGAAATGTCCTGAACATCGGCCCCGCGCCTTTTGAACTGTCGGCGGGAATGTTCAGCTGCATGGATCCATCGCCGCCATGGTGGCGGGTGACTTCGGGCCAGAGGTAGTCGCCGGTCATCTTCGTGCCGCGAGCGATCGTGTCGGAGTGACGCTACTGGAGGATTGGACCGTACATGGCGGCGGCCATGCGTGGTCAGGCGGAAAACGGGAGGGCTCGTACACCGACCCGAAGGACCAGATGCTTAGCGTAAGATCATCCGCTTCTTTTCGCGCACGGGAACGCCCGTTGCAAATGACGCCGTTCCGTCTTCTGACTAAAACACGCGCTTCTTGAAGTACCGTCGACAAATGCGACCGAGCGGAAGAGTGCCAAGCGCACTCGGGGCTGGCTAAGCATTCCGGTAACTCCAACTGTGAAAATCATGTCAGGAGAAATATCGATCGGCGGTATGCCTCAGCGCAAAACATTTTTTGCTCGACCGCAGCGTCTTTTCCAAGTCGATTGCGTTTGCCCACTTGGCATCGCTGACGCGCTGCCGAGTTATAGGGATGGCAATGACTTCAATCGCATGGACTGGGGCACAGATAGCGCGAACACTAGAAGCGGATGACGTGCTTTACCTGGCGGACGACGACCAGCAGTCCCAGGCTCTGACAGCAGCGTTGCGCGGCATGCTGCCCGATGCGCCGATCTTCTTTGTGCCGTCAAGCGATGCGTTGCCCGGCGATCCGGCGCCAGCCTCCCCCGCGAACGTGGGGGTGCGCGTCTCGGCTTTGCATGCACTGCGTATGGTGCAGCAACACTCCGGGCGGGGCCGTATCGTCTGCGTGATGAGCGGCGAAGCCGCGGCGCGGCTATATCCTCCTCCAACGGCATTCGACCAAGCGTTGCCGCGCATTAGAGTTGGCGATGCATTGAGCATGGAGCAATTGTCGGCGATGCTGGACGAAATTGGCTATTTCGCCGATGATCGCGTCGATGAGCCCGGGGAAATGGCGGTGCGCGGCGAAGTCGTCGACATTTTTCCAGCCGATGCAGGCTGTCCGGCACGCATCGAGATTGCTGAAGGCCAAGTCGCCTCGATCCGCCCCTATGATGCCGTCACCCAGCGTAGCATCGGTGAAATAGCAGCGCTGGAAATCGGGCGGGAGACTGAACCGGCGCGCGAGGGCGAAGCGTCTATCCTCAACCATCTTGGCAACGGCGTCATCGTGTTTTCTGAAAAGGCCGAACGGCGGTAAATGCCCAAACAAAGAGGTTGGCTTGGCGCCGACGTACGGAACGAACGTCGTCCACTCATTGGTGATTGCTAGTTGACTAACATGTCAAAAGTCAGATAGCGCGAGCATACATCGGTGTAACGACGGTGCGCCACGGTACCATCGATATCCACCGACCTGAGCTTGCCAAAACGGGGGTAGCTATCGGCCCTCGATGACAATTGGGAGAGTATTTTAGCATGCTGCAACGTCCTCTTAGAGTCGGGATCATCAGCGCCGCTTGGGGAATTCAGGCTCACTTACCTGCCTGGCGCTCTGTCGAAGGTGTGGAGGTTGTGGCAATCTGCACCTCCCGGCGAGAGACGGCCGAGGCCGCCGCCCGGAATCACGGTTTTGCGCGCTACTTTTGGGATTACCGGGCCATGGCTGAGGATCCCAATATCGATCTTATCGATTGCGGCACGCGACCAGTATTGCGCTACGACATGGTCAAGACAGCGTTCGCGGCTAAAAAGCATGTCTATCAGGGCATCCCATTTGCCCATAATCTTGCCGCAGCTCGTGAGTTGACTGATCTGCATCGCCAATCCGGGAAGGTAGCGGCAGTTGACGCGTTCATTCAAACCGCGCCCGCTATGGTATACATGAAGGAACTCATCGACGAAGGTCAGATCGGCGATATACAAGGCTTCAACATTCGTTTCGACTCTGGTCTTTTCACCGAAGCGCGGACCTACACTCCTGGATACACTTGGTTTGGAAATCCTGCCAACGGCGCTAGCGCAATGCGCAACACTGGCAGCCATGCCCTCCACCTTCTAGTCCATTTGCTTGGTCCAGTTAGCGAAATCGTATCTGACCAGTCTCTTCGCCTAGGCGAGTGGAAGATGGAGAACGGTCCTGCCATCAAGCCCGGGGTTCCCGATACGAGCTATAATATCATACGTTTGCGCAACGGCGTTTCGGGGATGCTGCAAACTGTTTGGACTATGGTCGACGGACCAGGGTTCCGGATCGACGTGTGGGGCACGAAGGGTCGACTGGCGGTCGTTTCGACCATTTTCCCGCAAAGCTACAGCTGCAAGCTCTTCCGCAGCGATGACGTATCTTTCATGGTCCTCGATGAGCACGAGGTCGAGGTGCCGGAGACGTTCAAGGTCTTGCCAGGTATCTCAATCCATGCTGACGAGCCGCAAATGGGAGTTTTCCCCATGGCCTCCATCTACGCATCAATGCTGCGCGCGATGGAAGGTAAGGGTCGTGCAGCCCCAGATTTCGAGCAAGCGCTCCACGTGCAAGAAGTAGTCGAAGCAGCTGCGATCTCGTCCACCGAACGGCGATGGGTAACTATAGAAAGTTGATGGTGTTCACGTGCCACGCGTAGAGCGCGATCAGCACCTTCCATGTGTTGAACGAGAAGTGTGGCCGTAGAGTGCGAGCATTCTAGTAGCCCTTCCGCGCGGCTTCGATCTTCGCGATGTCGATCTTCTTCATCGTGAACATCGCTTCCATCGCGCGCTTGGTCGCGGCGGGGTCCGGATCATTGTAGACGTCCATAAGCTGGCGCGGTGTGATCTGCCAGGAGAGGCCCCACTTGGGGTGACTACACGAAAGTGACGTATCTGCACGCTAAGGGCGAACGGATGGCGAACATCACGCGGCAAGCAGGGAACTGACGGCGCGAAGCGGTCGCAATGCATCAGGATCGGGCCGATCATCGACGTTCCAGCTATAGTCGCCAGTCAGCGAGATATGCTCCCAGCCCAATGGCGCGATGTGGCGCGCGATCTCGTCGGGCGTGCCGATGTCAGTCAGCGCCATTTCGAGATAGCGAGTGTTCCACAGGATGATGGCGGCGACGAGCAGGTTTAGGCCTGAGGCGCGATAGGTCTGGTTTTCAAACCGCCGATCACGCAATTCGCCGAGCTGGTTGAAGAAGAGCGCGCGGGCGAGCGCGTTGCGGGCTTCGCCCTTGTTGAGGCCCGCCTGGGTGCGCCGGCGCAGGTCGATGTCGCGCAGCCAGTCGAGCATGAAAATCGACCGCTCGAGGCGGCCAAGCTCGCGCAGCGCGAGGGCCAGTCCGTTCTGTCGCGGATAGGCGGATAGCCGGCGCAGCATCGCCAAAGCGGTGACGGTGCCGGTGCGGATCGACGTGGCGAACCGTAGCAGTTCGTCCCAATGCGCCGCGACATGGCCCAATGCGATTGGTTCGGTCGTCATGCCGGCGAGCAAGGGGCCGGATTCCTGGCCGGGAAGGAGGTGCAAACGACGCTCCTTAATGTCGCGCAAGCGCGGCGCGAAGCGGTAGCCAAAGAAGGGCATGAGACCGAACACATGGTCCGATGCTCCCCCCGTATCGGTGTAGTGTTCCTCGATCGTCATGCCGGTCTGGTGATACAGCAAGCCATCCAGGACATAGGGCGCTTCGCCGGCGGTCGCCGCGATCACCCGGCTCGCAAAGGGATCATATCGATCCGAGACATGGGTGTAGAAGGCGACGCCCGGTTTGTTGCCGCTGCGCGCGTTGATGTCACCGATCGCGGCCCCACGACCGCCGGCATGAAATTGCTGTCCGTCGCTCGACGAGGTGGTGCCGTCTCCCCACAGCGCGGCGAGCGGCATGGTGCGATGGGCGTTGATCAGCCTTCCCAGCGCCTCGCCATAGGCGGCCTCGCTGATATGCCAATCGTGGAGATGGGCGAGCTGGCGCAGACTTGCGCCCCGGCAGGTTTCCGCCATGCGCGTGAGGCCGAGATTGATGCCATCGGCGAGGATGACGGTGAGAAGCGCATTGCGATCGTCGGCCTCCCTGCCCGAACGCCGATGGATAAAGCATTCGCTGAACCCGGTCCAGGCATCGACCTCAAGCAGGAGATCGGTGATTTTCACGCGCGGCAGCCGATCATAGGCGGCACGGCGGGCCATCTCGATGGCGGGCGGCGTTGCCGCCTTCAGCGGCGAGATGATGAGGCCGTTTTCGTCAAGCCTGACCTGGGGCAGCTCGCCTTGTCGCGCGAGGACCGTCACCTGTTCGACCGCCGTGTCGAGCCTGGTGCGCCTTTCCTCGATATGGCCCTCAAAGTCCGTTTCGATGGCGAGCGGCAGCGGCCCCTTCTCGCGAAGCGCCGCATAGGTGGCCGGTGGGATGAGATAGCTGTCGAAATCACGAAACTGGCGGCTTCCCGCGACCCATATGTCTCCTGCTCGCAGCCGCTCGCGTAGCTGCGACAGGGCGCATAGTTCATAGGCGGCACGATCGACAATGCCATCCCGCAGGACGAACGGCCGCCATGCTGACGGCACAAAGCGCAGCGGCACGCGATCAGGCAAGCGCCGTTTGCCCGTCCGGTATAGCTCCGCGATAATGGCCAGCGCCGACAGGAGTCCCTGCACCGCACCGGCACCGCGAAATTCAAAGGTGTTGAGAAAGGGGCCGGCAAAGAGCTTTACCGTGCGATGCCGCTCAATCAATTCAGCGGTGCGATGGACGGTTTCCGGTCGCCCGAGCACTTCGGCTTGCTCGACCGCCACGGCGAAGCGCTGCCAGTCCAGCGCCTCGATCTGCGCCAGCGAGTCCACGCCGTTGGTACGCGCGTCGACGAGGATGCGGCAAGACCCTGTGAGCGTCCTAAGATGGCCCTGCAGCTCGCGCACCTTCTTAAGGGCTTTGTCGCGGGTCCGGTTTTCGGCGCGGCGCACCATGCTGCCCAAAAGCTTGTCGAACATCGTCAGGGTTGCGTCGGTCAGGCTTTCCTCAAGGCGGATGCCGGTTGCCGCCAGCGTCGCTTGGCGGCGCAGGGCATTGAGCTCGCCAAGATGCTGAGGCGTGATGCGGCTGCCCTCGTCCGCCAGCCTGTCAAAAGTCGAAGCCGGAATCATGTCAGCCCGCCCGCGATCAACGCCCAGTGCGCGGACATAGGCGAGCCGTTCGATCAGGCGCAGGATGTTGCGCGCTGCCGGCGATTGTGGCGCATTGCAAAGCCATGATAGCCATGTCGCGGCTTGCCCCGTTCGTCGGGCCAGCAAATCGTCCAGGCCCTGAACGGTGTCGGGCAGCAGGCCGGTTGTGAGCACTTCATGGGTAAGCTGTTCGGCTTGCTGGCGAGCCCGCCGCAGCACCGCTTCGAGTATCGAAGACGAAGGCAGAAGTATCTGCCGACGCCGGAGTTCGTCGACGATGACGCCTGCCATCTGGCCGGGGTGGACGATGGTCTGTGCGATAGGGATCGCGAAGGCGACGACTTCGCGGAATGCGCCGCGATCAAAAATCCTGAACCCGTGCGATCGTCGAATTTCGACAAGATGTTCGCGGCGGGTCTGATCCCGATGAGCATAGTCCGTAAAGGCGTCGGGCGCGATGCCGAGTTGGCGGGCCACATAGGCGAGCACAGGGGCGGGCGGGACTTCGCCCGCTTCCAGCGCACGGCCAGGCCATCTCATGGTGAGTAGGAGCATCGCGAAACCGAGCCGGGTGGCATCGCCGCGACGGCGGCCGACAATTTCCAGGTCGTCACTGGTCATCGTATAGTGACGTGCAATCTCGCGCTCATCGAGCGGCGCGTCATAATGCCCCGCCCAGATTTCCGGGCTCACCAGTCGCCGCCTCGCCAAGCATCATCTCCTTCGCTGTGCTTGTCCGTCAGACGGTCCTCTGGCGGTCAGCATAAATATGTCCGTTAACTCTGGACCCGCGATGGCGATTCGGACAAGATCGCATAATGACGGGAAAACGGACACGATCGGGCAGCATGTGGCGCTGATCGGCTATGCGCGCGTCTCGACCTTAGACCAGAAGCTGTCACTTCAGCTCGACGCGTTGAACGCTGCCGGTTGCGATCGGATATTCGACGATCATGCATCTGGAGCCAAAGCCGATCGGCCTGGTCTGGCCCAGGCGCTCGCCTATCTGCGAAGCGGCGACACGCTGGTAGTCTGGAAACTCGATCGTCTTGGGCGCTCGATGAGCCACCTGATCGAGAAAGTCGGCGAGTTGGCGACGCGTGGCATCGGCTTCCGCTCGCTCACCGAAAACATCGACACCACCACTTCAGGCGGGATGCTGGTGTTCAACATCTTCGGCTCGCTTGCCCAATTCGAACGCGACCTGATCCGCGAACGCACCAACGCCGGGTTAAAGGCGGCACGCGAGCGGGGGAGCAAGGGCGGTCGCCGCCCTGTCGTCACCCCCGACAAGCTACACAAGGCGCGGGCGCACATTGAGGCGGGACTTACCGTGCGCGAAGCCGCCGCCCGTCTCAAGATCGGGAAAACCGCCCTGTACAAAGCGCTGGAAGGCACATGACACCGCTGCCGATCAACAACTCGTGGGTGCTGGTTACAGGGGCCTCAACCGGTCTGGGCCGGGCGTCCGCCCTCCGCTTGGCGGCGTCGTACCAAGCCAAGCCCCTGATTGTTGGACGAAGGCTCGACAACTTGCGGGCGCTACAAGCCGAAATTGACGAGCGGTTTAATATCCCGTGCGAAATCGTAGTGGCTGATCAACGTGAAATCGAGGGCAGGGAAAAGATCGCGGCCAAGGTTACAGAATTGAAAGTCAACGCGGCTTTCTTAGCTGCCGGGCTGACCAGCGTCGGTCCATTTGATGCTAGCCGTGCCGACGCCTATGCCCAGGTGATTGGAACAAACGTAGCCGGCTTCACGGATTTGCTGGGCCGCCTGATTGCGATTTTCAGGCAGCAGCCGTTTGAATCCTCAATAATCGCAGTGTCGAGCCTGGCGGGCGAAACATCCGTACCCTTCCAAGCGGTCTACGGCGCGTCGAAAGCCTATGTAAGTACCCTCATGCGGGCACTTTCCGTCGAGCTTGCCGGGACGGGTGTGAGCGTTGGGTCTTTTGCACCCGGTGGCATCGACACCGACATGGCTGCCCTCAGCGATTTGAAGTGGGGGAAGTTGGGCTTGATGGACGTTGATCGCTGCGCGGCCCTTGCCGTCGACGCTCTGGTTCATCGGCGATCCTTCGCCATACCGGGGATGGGCAACCGGCTCACATACTTGGCGAGCAGGGCTCTACCTCGATCGTTGGTGAGCCGGCTTGCGGCCCTCCCATATCGGCGCCCGCAATGATCGACACATGCTCAAAGGATAGGTTGAACACGCCGTTGAGTACCTACAGATAGCCTCTGCTGGCATTGTACCGGCTTTGTTCGCCCTTAGCGTGCAGATACGTCACTTTCGTGTAGTCACCCCTTAGTGTCGATCTCAGATCGCAGCTTCATCCAGTCCGGGGCAGTGAGGCGAGACAGTCGATCGACCTGCTCCACCAAAAGAACGTCGCCAGGTTCGCAATCTGCCAAAAGCCGAGATAGTTCGGGCCGATGAAGCTTCGCGCCACTTTCGTTTTCAATGTAGCGGGCAGCAATGCGCAAACCACGCTCGGTCACGAACGCATCAAGGGCACCCCTGGCTCGAGACGCGTCCTGTTGCGAGGTTGAAGCACGAAGATAGGCACGAACGAACATGGTTAGTCTCTTTTAGGCAGTCCGTTTTAGTGCAGTCCTTTTTACGTTGTCAAACGGCAATAATGAGACCGTTTTGAAGCCGGTCCTTAAAAGGTATACCCAAACTGTACCAAGGGAAGGTGGTCGCGGCGGGGTCGCCAATCGCGTGATTTCCGTTCGACGCCGACGTGGTGACAAGCTGGCATTCGCTCGCGCACCCTATTGAGCAGGTATAAAGCGAAGCGTGCCTGCTCGGCGCGTATGCCCGCCAGTGTCGTTCGGGTGATTTACACCGTCCACGACAGGCACTTCTAAAAAGTCGAAGGGACTTACCCCATCCAAGCAGGCTACGTTCACGCCATACTGGTTCTGATTGGATCGGCGTTGATGGTGAGTGTAAATACCGCAACGAGAGCAGAAGAAGTGCTGCGCTAATCCCGTGTTGAAGCGGTAACTGGTTAGTGCATCTTCACCCTGAAGAAATCTGATCCCGCCCATCTCCGCCGAGACAACAACTGCGCCACGCATTCGACAATAGGAGCAGGTGCAACGGCGGATCGTATTGAAGCCATCGCTGAGCAAGGCCTCAAAGCGAACTGCGCCACAATGGCATTGTCCAGTTCGTATGTTCGTTTCGTCTGCCATGTTGTAGCCTCCGAGGAGCTCAAATCTTTGTGCGCTGACGCCGTAAGATCAAGGTTGTGCTGGCGAATGCAAGTGAAACGATACGCGCCATCCACTCCAGCTCGTCCGGGAATTACATGATTCCGACAGGGGCTGGCGCAATTCCAGGCTGATCCCGCCGCGCACAGTGTTGCGCGGTCCCCCAATCCCTCACAATGTCCGAAAATCACTGTCGGATTGTAAAAGTGGGCGACAACCTCACGAACAGGGTTTTCCGTCAGGGGGCGTAGGCTCTGATCTGGCACCCGGCCGCGACCGCTAGCATGGACTGGCGCGTTTCATGTGTTTCCGTTAGCCTATTGCCATGGTTTGGGCGTGATCGGCTTGCGCCAGCGATTAATTATCCGGCGAATGCCTAACCCTCCACAATAGGACAGGATCGATATGAAGAGCCCGCACCACAAGTGGTCTGCTTTTCTCCACCCCAATTGCCTGGAATCTGACCGCCGTTGACAGGGATGGCAGCGTCGACCACCATTCACGCTGTCAAATCCAACTCCACTATCTGGTGTCGGATCAATCGGGCGAATAGCTGCGATACCTTTAGTAAATCCTGATCAGCTAGCCTCCGCGGCAATGTAGGAGATTAACAGATGATAACGGCACGCTACGATGAGGAGAGCGATCTGGTTCGCGTCCGCAGTGAGGGCTTCCTCACGATCGGTGACGTCCAGCGCTATGGAATGGAATTTCGCGACGCCATCCAGCGGGCGCGCCACCGCACGGGTTGCGGTAAGGTTCTTGTGGAAAGTTCCGAAGTCGTCCAGTCCGCCGACGTCGTGGAGGCCTTCGTCAAGCTCCAGCCGCTGATCGACCCGGACGCCGACCGATTGGCCGTCATGGTCTCGTCGAGCTTGAGAAAAATGCAGGTGAAGCGCGGCTTGGTGTCGGCCAATCAGCAGGCCTTCCTCTCCGAATCCGCCGCGATGACCTGGCTCTTCGCGCGCGAAGCCGCCTCCATATCGGTCCAGCACGGCGCGGCCCAAGACTAACCCGCCTCAGATGAGCGGCGAAGCGGGCGAGCCCATCACCGAGGGCAAGACATTAGCTTTTACGTCTGGAATCACCATCGAGCGGCTCGATGCGACCAGCCTTGCGATTGGGATCCGCCACCGACGCCATGCGATACTGGCCGGAAACCGGGACGGCGGTTGCCGCCCGACGACGCGGATCGGAAGGTTGCGACATCGCACCACCTTTCGGATTGGACAACCTGTTCGAACTTGTCGTGCAACTGACCCCGCACTTTCGTGTTGAAAAGCGCACGATCTATAAGGATCGGATACGCACCAAAGGATGGTTTGACTATTGGCCCCTCCTCACAAGAACGGAGGAGGGCTAGTTCCGCACTCCACCACTATCGCCGCTCCCGCACGTCGAGTGCCTGAAATCATGTGAATGCCGCCAGGGGTGCTTGGGCAGCTATTGACCCGCCACGAATGTTTGGCGCGATACTCCGCTGCTCGATAAGCCGCCGACAAGAAGCATTTTGACGGAGGGTTTCAATTCGTCGGTCGCCAAGCAATACTGTTCGAAAGCACCAGACCTTACGAAGCCGAGCTTTTCTAGAACCCGGCCAGAGGCGGGATTATCCACGAAGAAACTTGATGCCAGCGCGGTCTCGCCGACAAGGCCGATACCATAGGCGAGGACAACTGAGCCTGCTTCTGTTGCGATGCCGCGACCCCAATGATCGCGCGCAACGTAGTATCCGAACAAGACAACTTTAGATGCCGGTTCTTGCAACGTCAGTCCAACGACCCCGACGACTTTTTCGGATGATCGCTCCGTGATCATCCATACCATTGACGCCGGGACAATCGTGTCGAGAAAAAATTCCGCGTCGGCCTCGTCGTAGGGATGCGGCACGCCTGCAAGTCGCCTTGCGACCTCCCAATCACCCGCGATTTTGATGATCGCCGCTATGTCCCGCTCGTTGGGACTTCTCAAAATGAGTCTTGTTGTAAAGAGTAGGGGTTTGCTCGACAGTGCGTCCATATACCGCTGCACGTTTCGCTTCCGTTTGAACTAAACTACGCGGCCGAGAGTATTATCTGAAAGCAGATGATCGGCAAACCACCGATCTCCGTCATTTTCGTGAATGCACGACAATCAGGAGAAACCCGCCATATAGCGTGACGAGATTGCAGCCAGTTACCGGGCGCGTTTGCATCGCGACCTCACATGAGGAACCGGGGGTCAAGAGCGAAAGACGGAAAGCGTGATGGCGTTGACGGCCAAGTCGTGCAGCCCTGCGAAGTGCGATGCCAAATTTGAACTGCCAATATCGGTTTGAGACTGGTTTGGATCGTGTTAAGCGCGCATTTCGGTCGAGGGCAATATGATCAATAGGGAACGTTTTACTCGGGCATTCCTCTTTCTTGCCGCCGTGGTGGGAGGGCCTCTGCTCGGAGCAAAGCTCTTCGATCTTCTTGTTCTTGCCGGTGCGTGGAGTGCTGATCCGCCTGCGTCTTTGGCAATGATGCCTTACGGCAAGGCCTGGCCGGTCGACACCGGCGTCTTTTTCATTCCATTTTCAGCCTGCATGCTGATCGCCGGGTTCGGCGCACTGATCGCGGGCTGGCGAACTCCGTGGCATTACCGGTGGCTGCTCTGCCTACCGTCGATCGGTATCCTGCTCCTGCTTATTCTGACGGTTGTTGCGTTCTGGCCGATGAACGCTGCGCTTTACTACCATGGCATCGGCTCAGCGAAGGATAGCATTACCGACGCGCAGTCGATCGAGATGGCGAAGCAATGGGTGGTGCTGGACTGGGTTCGCGTGGCGGGCGCGACGGCCGCTTTCGTCGCCCCGCTGTGGGCGCTTACCAAACCGTGGCCTCAAGAAATTGCGCCGAACGACCCACCTTTTGTGCGCGCGCTGCTTGGCCTTGCGCTATTTGGCGTCGCTGCTTTTATCGCGTGGTTCGTGTCGAACCTGTGACTGCATCGCTGATATTGGCAATCGCAGGTGACAAGATTGGCGCTCCGCGCTGAGCAGAGCGCCCGTCGCGTTCATCGCGACCAGATGAGCTTGTGTTCGCCTTGGTCGTCCTGGATCAAGGTGGCGTAGATCGGCGCCGGGAAGGACGGGTCGTCGATCTTGATCGAGAGATATTCGGAGCCCGAGTCCTTGGCCGTCTTGCTCCAGGCCGCGCCGAGTTCGACGCCGTTGGCGCTGACCCGGTAGTCGGGCGCGCATTCGCTGTCCTTGGCTGCGGGTCTAATGGTCGCTTTGACGTTGATGTTGAGAGTGCGAATCGTGCCGACGAAGATGCCGTCGTCGCTGCGCTTGAAGGTGCCGATCTGAGCCATGTCGTATCTCCTGACTGTGCTCGAAGCGGCCCGATGCGGCCTCGTGGCGACCAAGAGGCGGCGGGTCGGCCGACTGCACCCGCAGGGCCGAAGCGTGAGCGGAGGACGGCGGTAGCCGAGCTTGTTGCCTCGCGAGGAATGCGGCGCAGCCGCAGGGGAAGAAGGTCGGCGAAGCCGTTGCAGGCACAGGCCGTCCCGACGCCAGATGAGCCCGAACAGAGGCCTTCTGGCGGCTTCCCGGCCCGGTCAGCCGGAACGACTAATCATCATTGCGCCTTCAGATCAGCGGCGCGTCCTGTCTGCCTGTATCATCCGCGAGCACGAGGTCTGAGCCGGTCTACTGATCCGCGCCAATGCACGTATCAACCTCACATCCGGTCGCCGCCGAAGCGGTCGAACCAATATCCCGCTTTCGGCGGCAAGGCTCAGGAGGGCGTTTCCAGACTCGATGACGGCATTGTGCCAAGGCCGCGAAACGGTCGCCCACCTCGATCCGCAGGGCTGATCAGGCCCAGGCGGAACTCAGTATCTCTATCATGCGCGCACGGCGGCGCCTTCGATGACGACGCCGGCAGTGGCATACTTCCAGAGCGCCACCAGCAGCTTGCGCGCCAATGCGGTAATCATTGTCTTCTTCATCCGGCCGCCGTTGCGTTCGACGCGATCGCGGAACCACTTGGTGAGGTCGGAACCCGGCTGATGGCGTATCCAGAGCCAGGCGAGCTGGATCAGCGTGCCGCGCAGTCGGCCGTTGCCCGACTTGCTGCTTTCCGACCGGATGTCGTGATTGACAGTTTTGCGCCATTCAGCTGCCTTGCTGCCCGGATCGAAAATATTCCTCTCGTCCAAATCACGCAGGGGAATTTTCTCGCGGATAGTCCCGGCTTCCTGTGGTGGATTGGCGATCGTCCGCCTGGCCTTCCTAGCGCGATCGACGCGGTAAATGCCGTTGCCGCCGAACATGGCCTCGGACCGGTCCGTAGGGCGGCGGACATATTGGATGGCGATCGCACCTTTGTCATAGGATCGCCGGATACCGACCCGGTAAACAGGGGGTCTAGTGCTACGCATGTGGGCTCATTGAGCGCCGGTCATGTCGATGCGAGACTTCCTGAGTGGCTTGATGGGCTTGGGCAGGGGCGTAAACTCATATGGGTATACACCGGAAATCCGCGATATGGCGGTGCGACGGTCGCTACGCCTTTCGACAGTGAGGTAATTCTTCAGTCCGCGCTTTGCGCACTTGGTGGAGGCGACGTGGATGTCGTCTTGACAACCGGATATCAGGCAGTGTCGGAGGGCGTGACCTTTCCGTCCAATATCTACTTCGCGGATTTCGTCTCGGGGCCTGCAATGGCGGCAAGATGCGACCTTATGGTCCATCATGGCGGACATGGTTCGATGATCACCGGTCTGGTTGCAGGCAAGCCTGCGGTGATTATCCCGACCAATTCCGAGCGCGAAAGCAACGCGCGCAGGCTAGCGTTGCTCGGTGCCTGCGAGGTAGTTCAACCCATTGACAGCACGGCCACGAACAAGCGTGTAGAGACAGCTGTTTTATCATCCGCTGTCGAGCGTGTGCTTGCAGATTGTTCGTATACCCGAGCGGCGCAAGAGCTCGGTGGAGGCTTGGTTAAATTGGGCGGTGTAACAGAAATCGTTAAGGCGACTGAGCAGATACTATCGGCATCCGCATAGAGCAATGATCTCGAACACGGCCTGAGTTAAAGGTAATTTATGTTTGCGATTTTCATCCCAAACTATTTAAGCTACGACTTAAGTCGCTTCGCCCCAAAACGCTACTAACCTATCGCGGCACCAGTCAGGAGCTTCGAGGTGAATGAGATGCCCAGTATCACTCGCATCGTGGCGCGTCGTATTCGGAGCGCACGCTTCTATTAAGTCGGCGACAAGGCGAAAGTCAGCCAGATCCCGAGCGCCCGTTAAAAGGAGTACGGGCACTTCTAGTTGGTGAAGTCGCTCAACATCAGGCAATGCCGGAGCTTGGTGGTCCTCTACCCACTGGTTCCCGGAGAAGCGGGCAATTTCGTCTTGAAGCATGCCTGATAAATTGCTTGCGCGAGTTGTAGCGAAGAGAGGATGGGCGAGCCACAATGCACGTGCCTGCGCTACATTACCGGCTTGAGCCGCTTCAGCAATCGGTCGCCAGTGCGATCGCCACTCGTCAGACCAATCCCAACCTGTGAGCCCGGGACTTAGGAGGCTTAGCGACCGAACTCGATCCGGACGATTGAGCGCGAAGTTAAGGGCAATGCTGCCTCCCATGGAAAGGCCAACAACGTCGCAATGATCAATCTGCATCGCATCCATCAGATCTGTCAGATCATCGGCATGGTCGAACAAGGCGCTAGTACGCGGCACCGACTGGCCGAATCCACGAAGGTCATACCGGATATAGCTTCGCTCAGCAGGTAGGAGGGGCAAAAGTCTGTTCCATGAGTGTAAATCGCCGCCGAAGCCGTGCAAGAATATTGTGGTTGGACCACCGTCCTGCACAGCCATCCACAGGTTGACACCCGGCAATTGTAGAACCCTTGCTTCGGACATTCGGCGACCTTTTAATGATAGGCTTTCAGGAAATGGCTGATCCTCCGCATTCGGCTGACTGTAGTCCGAAATCGCCGAACGGCAAACAACCAGACGTCGCCGCTCTTAACCTGACGACAAACAGGTGTTTTCGGACGCCTGAGCGGGACCGTGGCGCTTTGCGTGTATCTGGGTCAGTTCATCGCACCGGCCCCGTCTACGCACTGCCGGGATCCGCATCAAAAGATGGCGGCGGCTTTGGCTTGCTCGAACCGTCCACGGCTGACTTCGGCCATATGGTTGATGCGTTCGGAAGCGGGTGGGGGGAAGCGCTGACGGGCAAATTGATTGGTTGGGCGCGCGAGTAGCACGAGGTTAGAAACCGCGGCGCCTAATAGGAACTCCTCCTCCGCGCCGCGAAGGCCTCGGAGGTGGAGCCTCGTCAGACCGCGCTTGCCCTTCGCGTCGGCGAACAGGCGTTCCACGCCTCGACGCAGCCGCATCGAGCGCTGGAAAAGCGGGGTCTGCATTTCGCTACGTACCAGATCGCGCACATCTTCATGTTCGCTGTGGGTCACTGACCGGTTGTTTGCGGATGTGCATTGCCGTTTCAGCCGGCAGTTCTGGCAGTCGAGGGGACTGGCGCTATATCGGAGGCATCCCACCTGGCGATGGGTGCCACGATAACGGAGCACCTTACCCGCAGGGCAAACATAGTGGTCCCGCTCTGGATCGTAGCGGAACGCTTCGCGCGGAAACTTGCCGTTCGTCTGCTCTGATCGTTCCATCACGGGGATATGTGGAACCGAGCCGTGGTCGTTTACGAAAGCCAAAAACGCACCACTGCCATAAGCTGTATCGGCTGCGGCACGCTTGGGCTGATAGTCGAAGCAGTCGCCTGCGCGTGCGAGCATGATACGTGCTGCATCCACTTCCGCAGCGAAGCGGGCGGGACTGGCTTCCACCTCCACGGCGACGCCTCCTGGGGTATCGATCAGCACATTGAATGCGTAGCCGAACCGGCCTCGCGCCGTGCGTGCTGACCATGCCGCTCCTGGATCAGTACGCGAGATCGCCGCGGGCTTGCCACGCGGCGCGCCATGCTCTTGTGCGGGCGCAACGGCTTGGTCGGCAAGCCACTCCCGCACAGGCCTGGTAAGCCGGGGCGCGACAGCGTCGCCATCACGCATTTTGCGCTGCCAACTTGCATCGGCCGCGATGAACGAGGCGTCGATCGCGGCATCCTTGCGCGCAACCAGCCCTGCCGCCACGCACCGCCTCACTGTCTGCTCGAATAGCAAACGGAAGACGTTGGCATCGCGGAAACGCCCATGGCGGTTTTTGCTAAAAGTCGAGTGATTTGGCACGTTCGCATCGAGTGGAAGCCGGCAAAACCAGCGATAGGCCAGGTTGAACCGAACTTCCTCGCAAAGCCGTCGCTCCGATGTGATGCCGTACAGGCGTCCGATCAGGGCCATCCGGATAAGCAGGTCCGGTGCGACAGAGGGCCGGCCCCGGGCGCTATAGTGGGACGCGAGCGCATCACGCAGTTCGCTCATGTCCAGAAGCCGGTCGATCCGACGTAGGATGTGATCCTTAGGAAGCATCGCTCCGAGCACTCGCCAGCTTGCCCCCCTGTTGCTGCTCTCCCATCATGGCTGCGGCTCCTATCCTCGTGGATCGGAAACGATCGGCCTCCTTGTTCAGCGCCGCTACTCCGCTCCTTTTTCAACAGCCCCCACCGTTTTTTTGTCAATTTCGCCACGATCTTGCATCCAAGCATCGACCCGCGCAACATGCTCTACGGCCTCGGCGCAAGAGCGAAACCCGCTCGTCGCCTTCAGCCCAATTGGCGAGTTCGGTTTCCCGCTCCACGTTCGTTTTTGAGAACGGCAGGAAGCGCCCAATTCAAACCATCACAGCGAATACTCAGGGCCTAAAAGTTTCGCCAAAGAGGTCGAGCACCGCCCGCCATGCGCGCGTGGCGTGTTCCGGATGATAGCTGACGCCGGGAACAGTGGTCATGGTGTGGACATCCCCTTCGGCGGGCGATCCATCCGGATTTCTCGGTCGAGCCCAGAATGCGTGCTCAGCTCCGCCATAGACGTTTACGCGCCAGTCGGCACCGGCCTCTTGGAGCGCGCGGCCGAAAGTCAGAACATGTTCGGGGGTGCAAAGGGGGTCTTCGGAACCCGTGCATAGAAGGAACGTGCTGGTAACATCGGTCCAGTCTTCGGCTTTGGCATCTGGAAAGGCGGGGTGGACGACCGTAATGGCCTTGAATGGGACGCCGATCCTTGCAAGTTCAAGCACGATTTGGCCGCCGGCACCATAACCGAGTGCGGCAATGCGATCAGGTTTAACACCGGGTTGCGCGAGAAGAACATCAAGCGCGGCACGGCCGATAGCCTGCATGCGTTCTACATCGGCCAAAATGGGCATGACGCGGGCCAGCATCGCATCCGGTCGATTGAAGAATACCTCACCACCGTGATAATCCATCGCAAGCGCCAAGTAGCCATGCGCGGCAAGATCGTCAGCCCGATGACGCTGATACTCTTCGAGACCAACGCCATCATGTCCTATTAGCACCGCCGGCCAAGGTCCGGGACTTTCCGGCTGCGCCAGATGGGCGATCATAGTCAGACCGTCCACGTCATAGGTTATTTCGCGCGTAGCGATCATATTCGCACCTTAAATCGATCAAGTGGTGGCATAGCCCTAGATGATTTCAGTGACACGATACCAGTTAATCTGGCGACATAGCTGAAAGCCGACAAACTGCTCACTCCCAACCCGACCATTCCCATTTTACCATCCCCTGCGAGACGCTGATATAGATCATGGCTGACCATCTTCACGTCATCACGGGGGGCCTGGATCGGGCAAAACGAGCCTGATCGACGCCTTGGCTGCCGAGGGCGTCCGTCACATGCCAGAGGCCGGCAGGGCTATCATTCAGGATCAGGTGGACATTGGCGGCACCGCCCTTCCGTGGAGCGATCGGCAAGCGTTCGCGGCCCTGATGCTGGCATGGGAGATGCGTTCCTACCGCGAGGCGGTGAACGCACCCGGCCCGATCATCTTCGATCGCGGCATTCCCGACGTGGTCGGCTATCTAAGACTGTGCGGATTGCCCGTGCCGCCCCCGGCGCTGAGAGCGGCCGAGCAGAGACGCTACGCGAGCAGGGTATTCATTGCCCCACCCTGGTCGGCGGAAGCCGAAGCCACTTACCACGCCATGGTCGATACCTATTCCAGCCTAGGCTATGAGCTTGTCATGCTCCCGCTGGTGCCGGTGGCGGAACGGGCGAGGTTCGTCCGCGAGCAGATCGCCTAGATTTCCTACTCTCGATCGCAAGCGGGAATGCGTCCAATCGTCTGCCGGCGCTTGGCGCACCGGCAGACATGGAGCCAGCGTTAAGCGAAATGCTTTAGCGTTCCCGGTCCTCGTCGCGACGGGGAGGGGTGGGGACAGCCGGTTTCACACGCTCGGCCTCGGCGCTGCGGTTCGGGTCGCGCGCGGGGATGACGCCATGCTTTTGCAGGATCGGCGTCAACCGCTCGATCTCCCGTTGCTTGTAAGCGACTTCCTGCGCGACTGTGACATTTGAACGTGGCTGCTACAATAAGTTAGTTCGATAACAATAGTTATGATCAGCTTGAGCCATGCTGTGAGTCGCATATTGACGGATCGATTAGAGATTGGTGTTTGCGAAAAACAGTTGCGTTGGCATAAATTATTCGAAGCGAGCCAATTGGCCGAAATTTGATATTAGACCAATGCTCATTGAGTGTCGAGGAATCATAATAAGTGTCAGATTGAACCTATTATGTCTGTTTTGTCGACAATTGTACGATGAACAGAAGCCGACTTGGTTTGCTGACTACCTCGGCTTAGTAAATGTCTCGTTTGTCCGAAACTTACTGTTCAAATGCCAGCATTACAAATATCAATAGTATGCCGCTCAGGAAGGCGATGCAACCGACTATGCAATTTACCCGCAACTGCTCATCCTCGGTCAGGGCATTTGCGATAAATCCAGCGATCTTGTTGCTGACGCTTTCCATGCGCTGCGCCGCGTGCGCCATACTCACATGGTCCTCATCTCGCGCGGCTCGTGCAACACGGGCGATCTCCTTCTCCAGGCTTTCAGGCGTCAATGCCATGGCTGGCTTGTCGTTGATCTTTTGCGCCCAGTTGGCGACCTCGGTTATACGCACGGCAATATCCGTCAGCGTCGGCCCATAGTCGGGCATGCTCTCGCGCTCGGCCGATAGCCCTTCGATAGCTCTGCGCAGCAGAGCAACCTCGCCGCGCAACGCAACGAAAGTCTGGGTGATTTGATTCTCGTGATCGGTCTCTTCGCTCATAGGACTGACCTTACATGCCAATATCCAATCCACGCGAGCGGCCGAGCCAGTGCTGGAGCTCCTGAGATATCGACATGCCCGATCGGGGGGTAATTCCAAGCTCTCTGACTCGCTTTTGCAGCAGCGACTCGAGCTGCGGGTCGCGTAGAAGCTGCTTGCTCATCATGTCCATGGCCTTGCGATGGTCTTCACCAAGCCAACTTTCGCCCCGATTTTCGAAGGCAGCGATGCGGCCAGCATGACGGTTCCAGTCGGTGACGAACTTGTCGGCGCGATCCTGGCCGGAGGCCTGGATCTCCACCTCCGCCAGCATCGCATTGACCAGCACCGTGGCGCGGCGCTGCCTGTCAGTGTTCATGAGGGTAGGATCGCGCTTGATCGCCTCCTCAAGGTAGCGGGCGCTGTCGGGGCGTATGGCATCGAGCTCGGTACGTGAGGAGTTGAGCTGTATACGCTGATGCGCCAGGATATTGACGCCCCTTGCTTGGGTGGCGAGGATTTCGGCGGTGATCCGTCCATGTCTCTCCACCGCCCGCTCGAGCGGTGTGATGGGCGGCGGAAGTGGCTCGGCTCGCGAAAGCCTGAGCCCGGCGAAAATGTCGCGCTTCGGCGCCTTGATTTCGACGCCCGTCAGCTTCTCTGCAGCCGGCGCATAGTCCGATGCCATATCCTTGCCGCGCTCTCGGGAGAGGGCGCGCACAAGGCGAGACTGGTCTGCAAAGTCATCATGGCCATATTGAAGATCGACCCTGTCCCTGTGCCGGGACAACGCGACATAGCTGGCATGGGCATCGAGCCCTGGCGTTGCCAGCACATGCACCCGGTCAACGGTCATGCCCTGCGCCTTATGGATAGTGGCGGCATAGCCATGATCCACATGGGCATAGTCCTGCAGGTCGAACGCAACCGACCGGCCATCGTCAAGCAACACCGCCATGCGCTGAGCAGTCACGATCTGCGCTGTTCCCAAGCTGCCATTCTTCACCCCCAGGCTGCGCTCATTCTGCCCGAGCATCACCCGGTCGCCAGCGGCAAAGGCGCGCTCGCCGCTTGACGCTTTGACGGTAACATCTTCGCCCAGCTCGCCTGCACTGCGCAGCCGCTCGCGGGCAGCCACATTGAGTTCGTGCACCTCATCATTGGTATGGGTGAGAATGATCCGGCTATCCGCCGGGTTCGCCTTGCGATCCCTGTCCCAGCGTTCGATCAGATCACTGCGCGCAGCCTCGCGGGTCTCCGCCGCATGCACAGCGCCATGCGCGCCATAGGCGGCGATCGCGTCGCCTGTTCGTCCCGTGGCCAGCTGCCGGGTTGCATCACGCTGCCAGTCCTCATTCTGGCGCCGGACCTGCGTAATCTCGATGCCGCCATGGCGCTCGGCGATCGAGCGGAACGCCGCGCCCGCTTCGATGGCCTGGAGCTGCTCGGGATCGCCGACCAGCACTACTTTGGCGCCGCGTTTCTGCGCCTCTGCCAAGACCCGTTCCATTTGCCGCGTGCCGATCATCCCGGCCTCATCGATGACCAGCACATGGCGGTTTGTCAGCTGCTCGCGATCCTGCGCCCATTGATGTTCGAGACTGGCGATGGTGCGCGAGGCGATGCCCGAACCGCTCTCGAGATTCTCCGCGGCGATGCCCGAGAGCGCTGCGCCCTGAACCTGATAGCCGGCACGCTCCCAGGCCTCACGCGCAACACCCAGCATCGCCGACTTGCCGGTGCCGGCATAGCCAATGACAACGGACAGATTCTTTGTCCCTGTCACATGATCAAAGGCGCTGCGTTGTTCCGATGACAGGATCATGCCGCGCGCAGCGGCGCGCTCCAGTGCTAGCTCGCGATTATTATCCATCACACCATGGTGGCGGCGCGCGTCGAGGGCGATCGTCGCCTTCTCCAGGCGCTGCTCAGTCTCAAGCATCGCCCGGGAGGTGAACCGATCCTCACCCCGCCCGTCCTTGCCAAGCAAAACCAGCTCGGGCGATGTCTTCACGGCCGCTATCACCTGGTCATACTGATCCTTGCTCTCGCTATGGCGATGGACGAAGCGGGCGAGATCGCGCGTCGTGAACGTGGCTTGGCTGTGCGTGATCGCATCGAGCGCGAGCACGGGGTTGGCGAGGATCTTCTCGCCATTGGCCCGGGCGATGGCGTGATGCTCTTCAAGCCGCTCGACCGACAGGCCTTGCGTCCCCATCCGTGAGGCTGCCGGGCCGATCTTGTTCTGCGGTTCCAGATCAATGCCCTGGGCTTCCAGCGTGCGGTGATCGACGCGGGCCTCGATGTCTTGGTTTGCCAGGGCGCGGTTCAGATGATTGGCCCAGGCCTCGCGCCACTGCTCGAGCAGATCTGTCCGGTTCCAGTCGCGGACCTTCTGTCCGAACCCTTCGCCATCAACACTACGTGTGGTCAGCATCACATGGGCGTGGGGCTTGGGTTCGCCGTCTGCGCCTTGATCCCAATGGACGTTGAGATCGGCGACCATGCCGCGCGCCACGAACTCGCGGGCGACAAAGCCACGGGCAAGTTCGATGCAATCGGCCTGGGACAGTTCACGCGGGAGGGCGAACTCCACCTCGCGGGCGAGCTGGGCGTCCTTGCGCAGTTCCGCCGCTTCGACCGCATTCCACAATTTCTCGCGATCCTGCCACTCTTCTGGCGCGCCGTCCGGCAGCAGCACCTCGCTATGGACGACGCCCGCCTTGTTGGCGAAGTCATGATGGCGCTCGAGGCGCGCATCGTACAGCCGTGAGGCGGAGCGATAGGCGGCAGCCGCTAGGGCAGAGGAGCCATTGGCCCTCGAGATCATCTTCGCGCTGAAATGGTAGATCGCCATAGCGACATACCAGCTACACCTAAAAGAACACGTCGGCACGACGTATAAGCGCGCCCTTCCACGAAAAAATCCTGGAAGGGATGAGGGGGTGTCAGCCTGTCTCAGCGACCCTGAAGCAATCCGCGGAGAACAGCATTATGTTGGCAGCATCACGCTTTGGATGGAGACCCTCATGCGCAAACCCAAGGATTATGATTCGGAACTGAAGGCGCTTGCCGACAAGGCGAAGGCGCTCAAGGATCGCCGCGTGCGACAGCTTGGCGACCTGATAACGGCGACTGGCGCGGACACGCTCGATGCGGACATATTGGCAGGTGCTTTGCTCAGCGTTGCAGAGATGAAGGACAGTGCGACGAAGGAAGGCTGGCGCAAGCGTGGCGCGGCCTTCTTTCAGGGCAAGACGCGCGGGGCTCCGGTCAGCACTAATCGAAACACAGGTCGCTTGCCGCAAAGCGACAGCAGCACGCCATCGGCTTGAAGCGAAACAGGCACGTACGGACATGCGGGCATGGATGGTTGAGCGCAGGGCGCGGACGCGGCAGTTGATCGAGCTTGGTGGCCTTATCATCAAAGCCGATCTGGTCGCGCTTACCGATGATGACCGGGCCGTCTTGCTTGGGCTGCTTGAAGAGGCAGCCAGCAAGCTGCGTGGCGAAGAGCGTGAAACCATGCTGACGCTTTGGCGACGCCGTGGCAGCCGAGCCTTTGCGGGTGACACATTGCCGCCCGAGGGCTGATCGGCCATAGCGCCAGCATGGACGAGGACATCGCAATATTGGTACAAGCGGAGATTGCCTGCGCGCCGGTCTGGATCCGGCGCGATCTGCTGTCCGCGGATCCCCGAAAGCGCATGGTCGCCGAGGAGACGCTGGCGGCGCGGATCAGTCAGGCGCTGCTCCGCGCAAAGGCCAGTAAGGAAAAAATCTGAAAGGCGCCCTGTACCACGGAACCGCCGGTCTGGGCGGCGATTGGAGACATAGCTTTCCTGCTTTCCTGATCGAGACCTATCCGTGCTGTCCTATGCCTCTTTGTCGAGCATCCCTGCTGTACTCATGATGTTCGGCTTTGCTGTGAGCATTGCGACGCCTGCGTCTGCAAAACAGAATGGGAACACTATTTCCGTCGCCTGTGCAGGAGGCCGGACCTTTGCACTCCAGCTTACCGCGCGTCGGGCCACGGTAATGCTTGATGGCCGGCAATTGCGTCTAACCCGCAGTTCATCGACATTGGGTAAGCAGTATCGTTCGTCAGATGCAGCCCTCATTATCGATGGTGATTTTGTCGGGCTCGTGCTTGAGGATGACCTCGCCTATGAAGACTGTCATCTCACCTGATTGCGGCGGGAGATAGCCTGCCGCCATCACGCTGGCGATCAGGGGCGGAGTCCCGCCTCGCCTGCCAGCCAGCGCGAAAAGGAAACAGGTCCTTGGCCTGTCAGCGCGCGAAACATTCGGCGCACCCCGCGCAGAGGTGGCTGTGTGCGGCGACAGGCTTCAAAACGCATGCGCAGCTTCTCTTCCGCCCGCCTGATATGGTCATCCGCGCCTTGGTGGGAGAAGCGTCGCATTGGCTCGCCCTCCATGTAGCACCAGATCATGCTGAGCCCCTCAGCGATCATGGCCTCGACGCTTTGCACATCGATGGCGAGGCGATCAGCAATCTCGTGATATCCGAGACCGACATGCACATGCATGAGCCACACCGCCCGGGTTACGATCGGGAGGGCGTAAATGGCGCGCAGATGGTGTCGCCGGGAGAAGTGTCGATCCTTTCGGCGCCATCTCATCGGGCAATATGCCATTCTCTCCAGCCACGGGGGCGTGGGTGCCCCGTGACATGATGCACATGGTCGAGAAGCGCACGCAGAAGCGCAGAGGTATCTTGCGTTCTAAAGCCGCCATCGGTCGCCGAAGGGCTATCCAGCGCTGATGGCGCATTCCATGTCGAATAGGGCGTCAGAACGTCAGCGAGCTTTGCCATCTGCAGGCAATCATGCCCGAGGCCGTTTGCGTTGGCGTAAGCCAAGGACTTGGAAACCTGAAGTCCGATATGTCGCGCGCACCAGTTGTCATCGAAACCAACGTCGAGAAGGTGTGAACTCAGCGCCAACTGCGCGACGATGCCCGCACGATACAGTAGCTGCCGCATAGAATCGGAGGGGGCGTCCTTCAGGCTCCTGAAGAACCCCTCGGCATTGTGATAGCGAAATCGGCTGAGCGCGCGTCCCGCTCTGCTGCGACGGAGGACGATAGGGCAATCGCCGGTCTGTGTTTGGGAATGGATAACGAGATGGGGCAATGAAGAAAGCGAACTGTTCGCAGAGATAGCTGCAACCGGCGTTACACTGAGAGCGGCGAGCATCGCGCGGCGCGAAGCCACAGGTATGACATCGGACATTTGCATCTCCGTTTCGTCAGCCGTTTCCTGAAAGGCTGTAAAACCTTGATTCGCGCCGATCATTGACAGGTCAGCTCAAACCATTCAGCCCTTGCATCAGTATACGGTAGCGTTTATTCAATAAACGATGTCGTATAAAGAAATAAACGATAGCGTCAAGCGCTTCTTCTTGGAGATTGGGAAGAGGGACGATAGCGACGGCGCTATGGGACGGCCGCCGCTAAATATGAAACCGACCACCGTTCGGCTGTCAGCAGGTTCATTGCGACGTATCGAGGCTTTGGTAGGAAACCGTCGAATCGCGGCTTTCATACGAGAAGCGGTTGAACAGGAACTCGAGCGTCGTGAAAATTCTGGCAAGGATCGATAAGTCCCGTCTCACAGAGGCAAAGTGCTGCGGAAAATTCTCTAGGATGTGTAACGAAATGAGACAGCCCTGAGTAGATAACAGTCTCCAAATAGTCTCTGTTTTACCATGTTTTTGTCCCAGTACGTCCGGATGCATCTTGTAGAATACAAGGATCGAGCGCATCTATCCATATTGATCCATTCTTCTCGGTCTCGGGCTCTTGCAAGACCTCGCTCAGCATTCTTATCTCTTTGTCGGGTGACCCCTGAACCCCGATTAAAGGATCATTGCTGTGACTGATAAAGAAAGGATTATCCGGATTAACACTGTCCTGGCTCGCACTGGGCTTTCACGCTCAACCATGTACCGCAAGATCGCCAAAGGTACATTTCCTCGACAGGTGCCGATCAGCGTCCACGGCGCGGGTTGGCATGAATCTTCAGTCAATAACTGGATTTCAAATCCTGCAGGCTACGCTGCCATCGTGAAGGCTAAATCAGACGCGCGTAATCTGCTGGGGCTAGATGACTGGGAATAAGATGATTTGCGCGGTGCATGGCTTCTGCCCTCGCTAACTTGCGGGCGAAGGCTGCCAATTTTTGACCCGTAACAGTGTCATGATAAATTGCCTTCGCACGCAATTTGCTCAAGTTGTGTGTGACTATGACGGTCCGCATTTAGGCAGAGCTTGGGACTTTCCGGAATGACGGCTTGTGGGAACTGAGTTGGGTAAAGCCGACATTCACATGCGACTTTCGCCGCCTGAAATTAGGCGGGAGGTTTCCACCCGCTGATCAATTAGTTCGGAGACCGGCTTACGTCAGGGCGATCGCTATCATGATAATTTGAGAAAACTATCTGACTGGCCGTTGAGACAGGGCGCCGCGTTGATTCATCGCGGATGTGCCTTGGCAGCGGACCAAATAGCTGTATTGAGCGCGGCGGATTTTCTTTTTAATTCCTGCTTGCCGGTCGATATGCTTCGGACGTGGTTCAGGATTGGCCTAGCTATCACCCGAACCACCTAGAGAGCGAAAAGAGATTAGAACTGCTTACCAGGAGAGTTCCTTGTTAACGTTTGCAAGTACCCAACGCATGCTGATGCTCTGCAAAAACATTTGCCAAGATCGAGGGCCAAGGAAATGCGTTTGATTTCCCCGCTCCCAAATAGCAACAGCACGACCCGCTAAACCGGCTGCGTGAGCACGACGCTCAAGCTCTTCAAGCAATTCCGAACGGGCATGATCGGTCTTCATTCCGAAAGTCCGGTCCAGGGGAAATATGATCATGTTTTGGCCCTGCTCATTTATATGAGCGGCCTTTAGCTTCGGCATTTTCGACCTCCTGTGTAACGATAAGAGGCTGACAGACCGTCGTCTATCAGCCTCGTCAGATTACTTCGGATGCTTGATCCGCTCGTGCTCCGTCGTCTTCGGGTTGCGATTGGCGTAACGTTCGGTCACGAAACGTCCGTTTTCAGAGTTCCGATGAGCGTCTTGCGTCGGCACTTTGGACTTAGTCATCTATACTTCCACTTCATCATGTTCGGGATGCCCCGTAAGAGAGTGGCCTAAGTGTTTGCGTCCATCCGAAGCCGTGCTATGCGCACGGTGCTGACCTCTGATGGATCGCGTCCTATACAGGGCCACGATACAGTACAGAACCACCTAGGGTGCGGCGGCAAACCGCACCCTAGCTTGCAGCTAAACCAGCCCTTTTTGATAACGATGCCTCGCGGCTAGGGATGGCTAAGCCTGAACTGCATTCACCACAATCATCCAGCTTTGGCAAGTTAATGTTGCCAACAAATCAATTTTTGTTGCCTAAACGGCTTTTTTGCTTCATTGAATCGTTCATTATGTTGCCTGATAGCGAGGATAGTTTCCAGAATGACCGAACGGAAGGGTGCTCTTCAGCCAAGCTTGGCTCTACCCGAAGCCACAGATGCTGCGAGCATTGTTGACGATATTTATGCCCGTACGATCGAAGCTGCTGTCGAAGGTAATCTAGATGGTCTTCGTAAAGCAGCTTCTGACTTTATTTCCATTCACGAAGCCGGCGGACGTCATTCGTTCGGTAAGCGCATCGCTAGCGCACTTCGCCGCCGATCGACTTCAGTTGATCAAATGCGTTCCCTCGAGCGCTTGCCGGTCGATAATAAGTCTCGTTCATCCTTAATCGAGGAGCAGCCCTGGCCGACAACACCGTTGATCCTTTCTGACCAACAGGATCAGGTTCTTAAGCGCTTTATTCTTGAGCACCGCGCATCAGAGGCCCTGTATGAGGCCAATCTTGCAATGCGCTCAAACCTTCTTCTTTCTGGTCCGCCCGGAACGGGAAAGTCCTTTATCGCAGGACATATAGCTGCGAAGTTGGGCCTGCCTTTGTATGTTGTTCGCCTGGATGCGCTAATATCGTCTCTTCTAGGAGATACTGCAAAGAATATACGGGCAGTATTCGACTTTGCAAACCACTCCTCCTCGTTCTTGTTTGTCGACGAGATCGATGCTGTCGCAAAGCGAAGGGATGATCAACGGGAACTTGGAGAGATAAAGCGCGTAGTTAATACGCTTATACAAGGCCTGGACAGCGTGTCTTCAAATACAGTAATCATAGCGGCAACGAATCATTCTCATTTGCTTGATCCAGCTATATTCAGGCGCTTTCCCTACTCTTTAGACGTGCCACTTCCAGACTCGGCTATGCGCGAGCAACTCTGGGAAACCTATCTCGGCAACAGTGACCTTGGTGAGGTAACAGCCCTAGCTACAATATCGGAAGGTCTTTCGGGGTCAGACATTCGAGATTTGGCTACCTCGGCCCGCAGGGCATCGATAATTCTGGAGGCACCTTTGGATGTCACAGCACTCGCATGGTCGGTTCTGAACAGCAATACGACGGCGCTATCTTTGCCGCCGATTGATGGCCTACCTAACGACGCACGTCGCAAATTGAACGCTGATCTTGCAGCAATCGGGTCTCTAACATTTAAGGAAATCGGCGCTTTAACAGGAGTGTCGAAACAGGCCGCCATGCGCATGGCAAAGGCGCATGGGTCTAAGTTCGATGGGGGAGAGGGTGATGCCGGATAGTCGTAGGGTTGTCCAAAATCCGGTTTTGAAGCTGCTGACGGTTCCAACGCGCGAGGGTATAACGGCTCGTGGCAAAAGTGATGCTCGAATAAAACCCAAGCTGTTCAGCAAGCGACAGAATTTGATTTTATCGAGAATGAGCGAACTAAGCTCTGCTGCAGCAACGCTTCGAGCGACCCACGGATCAAAGGTGCTTGTGTGGGTTGGCCTCGATGAGGACTCACAGGCCCCTACACTGACGCCCGGCGACCTGTTATCCCTGTCGACCGGTGCACCGCTGCTTTTTGCTTGGCGCGATGGTTACGTCGCTGAGTTTTCACCGTCCGCCTTCGCAAAAATTGAAACAGTTGTGGCCCAAGCTGGCACTCCAGCTATCCGCAGTGATATTTATAGCATAGATCGGATAGAGCTTTTCTCGGCTGCATTATTCGATGGCGAAAGGCTGGATCGAGAATGGGATCGTGCGGCAAAGTCTAGGTCTGGCGACCGCTTATTTAACCTACGTCTCCCTGCCTTCTTAGACGAGGAAGCGCGCCGTTCCGTTGTCGACCGTGTTGGGGTGTTGGCAGCGAGCGGTGATATTCGCCTCCCTGCCGACCGCAGTACGGACGTTATCGGTGAGCAGGATGGCCTAAGAACGAACGATCGATGGCTAACGCCGAGCGAAATGCCGGAAGAGTTAGAGATCGTTGCTACACGCCGATCGCTCACTGTGGCCATACCGACGAAGGCCACCCTGCAAGAGATGATTCTTTCTGGCTCGATTGCTAAGTGGGAAGCCGTTGTCCCGCTTACACCGACTGTTCCTGGACAGGGCGCTGAACCAAATGCGTCTTTTACAGTAGCGGACGATGCGCCGATCGTAGGGGTTATTGATGGCGGCTACACAGGTTCGCGCTACGCGCAAGCAGTGGCCTGGCGACAACTGCCCCCATTGGTATCAAATCATTTAGCTGCTGGCGATCATGGAAATAAGGTGTCGTCTCTGGTTGTTGACGCTCACCTATGGAGCAATCGCCTCAGCTTACCTCAGTTGCAATGTCGGATTGGCGTTGTTCAGGCAGTTCCGAAAGTTGGATCTGGAGTTGGCCTTTTAGATGCCGATATAGTATCGCATGTAGAGAATGCCTTTAAGGCTCATCCGGATACACATGTTTGGAATCTTAGCGCTAATATTGACAAGGATTGCGATGATTACGACATCAGCGACCTAGGTCGTGGTCTCGCCAAGATAAGTAGAGAAAATAACAAGTTATTAATCGTGTCTGCTGGAAATCGAAATGCGGCGGGCTCGAAAATTGCTCCTCCCGCTGATTGTGAGTCAGCTATAGTCGTTTCCGGCAGGATAAGCGATGATACCGGTGCTGTATCAAGCGCATGCTCAAAATCGCGTATAGGGTATGGTCCGGAAGGCATGCTCAAGCCGGAAACGAGCTGGTTCTCTCGTCATCGTGTGGTCGGTGGAGATGTCGTTCAGGGTACGAGCTTTGCAGCGCCATTGGTTTCGCGTCTTGCAGCCCACACCTGGAGCAACCTTGAAGATCCTAACCCGGACCTTGTTAAGGCTCTCCTGCTCAGCGCGTGTGATCTAGATTCGTATCAAGCTGACCTCGGTTTTGGCTCACCAATAAATCCAGAATTTCCATGGATTTGTCCACCGAATGCTGCGGTGCTCGCTTGGACGGCAACGATGTCTGCTCAACAAAGATATTATTGGACTGGTATTCGTATTCCACCGAGTCTCATGAAGGCAGGCAGGTTTGTCGGCCGTGCAAAGCTCGTGGGGGTTCTATGCCCGGAAGTTTCTGAAGATGGTCATCATTATTTCCAGAATAGGCTTGAGACTAATCTGTCTTTTCGCAAACAGAGGCCTGATGGAAAGTGGGATTCGTCTCCAATCGTTGGCTGCCTCAATCCCAATCAAAAAGAGATAGATGCGCGCCGCGACGACAATAAATGGGACCCTGTGCGAGTATACGGTAGCGATTTTTCCGGGCGTAAAGGAATTTCTGTTCCTGGGAGTCAACCGTCGTTGCACGTATACGCAAGAACCTATTGGAGAGACTCTTTTAAGTATGATGGAGAATATCGGAAGGATCTAGAGTCCAATGTCAGCTTCGTTGTGGTTTTGGAATCTACTGATCCTGAAGCCGATACATATAATGAATTCAGAAGGATAATGGCAGAGACGGTAGTCGCGGCCACAGTCGAACAAGATATTGAAATTGACGATTTGTGACATACGGAGAACACCGCCTTGGTCAAGGGGGAGCAGGAGCATATCTTGCTCTGATGGTATCGTCGGCTTCGGCAAGCGGTGCTTCGCGGATCAACATCTCCTTACACAGGAGCAGAGCGCCGGCATAGGAATTGCGAACGGTGAAAAGCGCCTGTGGCAGAGTCGCCTGCGCATAACCCTCGGTTCCCATCTTGATGAAATTGACGGCGTTGGCGAAAATACCGCTCATAGTCTCGTAAGACATTGGATCTGGTCTTGCCGCCATGATTTTATATAGGATTTGGAGCAAGGCTGCGGCCGTGGCGCCGGCTGAAGCCGGTATGTTTCTAGGGGGGGGGCGCATTGTCAGATCGGCCAATTGCTAAGGTAAAGGGGATGCTTCAGGACTGGGCGCTCTCGGTTGCTAAGGACCTTGGTCCCGTAGGCATCTACGCCTTCGGTAGCCTGATTTATCAGGACGGGGCGCAGTTCAATTCGGGAAGCGACGTCGACCTTCTTCTGACGATGCGGGAAATGCCCGACGCCATCGAACGAGCGGACTGGCTGGAGAGATTAATCCCCTTCAAGACTTGCCTCGAGGACGATCTCGGCAAGCTTTTGCGCCGTCCTGATCGGTCGGCGCTAATCTGCAGCGTCGTCGCGGTCACTCCGCTCGAGATCGCGGCGGAAATTCACAAAGGCGGATCGCCGGCCTTCTTTTCCAAAAACACCTTCTGGAACTTGGGCACGGGCACCGTCGAGGCCGGTCTCGTCGGGGCTGGGACGCAGCCGATCGCCGAACGGCTCGTGGGGGAGTGTGTGAAGTTCACGCAAAACTGGCGCAACCAGTATCTGGGAGTGAACGCGCTCGGCGACGAACACCTGAAGCCCTTCACGGACGCCAACGATGCGGCGCCGAAGCAATGCATGCGACACGCGGCCATGGTGCGATTTCTCGAAGATGACGGCGATGGTGATCCGGGTGCGGAATATGACGTTGACATCGGCGCCAATCGATTAACCGTCCTTCTCGACGAGCGTCGTGGGCAGCTTCGCGATCTTGCCGCACGGTACGGCTCCCGCCGTGGCGGGCGTGCCGCTCGCGCCGCTTTGTCGTCTAAAGATCAGCTTCTACTCGCCGAGCTGCTCTTCGACGCGGCCGTGCGGGTCGAAGCGAAACCGGCCGCGACCGAGGCCGTGCCGAAAAAGCCGTCGACCCATGGAGCGCACAGCACGGTCACATTTGCCGAGCGCTTTGCCGCAGCGTTCCCAGGAGTCCGCGGCGTCGAATGGTTCGATGACGATAGCGCCATCCGGATGCGACTGGCTCGTCTGTTAGCCAAACCGCTGGAGTTTGAGGACAGCGTGCCATTTTGGTGGTCGCGCGGTAGCAGCAATCTTCACATTTCGCACTATGACGAGCGGGATGCCTTCGTGATGATCAATTGGGACGAGATGAAGGTGCGTCGGGTCGCGGCGGTGAATCGCGGCTCGTACAAGTACAATTTCGTTTACGTCGAGGTCGCCCCGTTGCCACCAACAGGGATCTACAAACACACGCCAGAGCGCATCGCCGAGACGGAGCGCGGCGATAGTCCTTTTCCCTATTATTGGGAGGAATATGCCATAGTCGATGGCGAGCATCTGGTGAGCCGCTCGGTGTATGATGACGGTACCGCGCTGATAGGTGGTGAGCTGCAATCAATTGCCAGCCGTTCCGAACTGCGGTCGCGCTTTGTGACGTCCTACAACTTCATTATCGCGGCAGGTGGCGCTCCCATTTTCGATTCGAGCTACGATCGGCAGCTCGAAGAGCATCTTAACGCGATGCTGAAAGGGGAAAATCGTCTCGACATGATTGCTTCGGACGGCACTCGTCTTCCAACTGGCCACTTCTAATCCGGAAAGCGGCGTCAGATAGAGGAATATCGCTCTCGAGAGGCTGGGGGCAATCCGCTCCTGATATGACGTAATGTGCTAGGACAGGTTTTGCGTCGGTCTAGCGGTCGAGCAGGCCTGCAAGGGGGGTGGAGAGTTGCATACCCGGGCTTGCTTTTGGCATTCGTGACAGAATAGCTCCAATGACCAAGAAGGAGGCACCTTGCTTATATACCAAGCAGAGGTGGCCCATCTTCGTGTTTTGCCACAAGCGTACAATTACGGTGTCGGCCGCTAACGACTGACTCTGGTCGCGAGCGCTGGATAGCGGAAGGACGGCAATTGGACATCGGAATTTGACGCCTCAACAGCAAGAATGGGTCGATACACCCAATGGAGGTGCAGCTTAGATGATCAGTGAGCGATTACGAAGGTGTTTGAAACGGTGGGTTCTGGTAGACAAGCGCTGGCACAAGGGCGCCCGGTGTCCCCGCGACTACCTGGTCATAGATTTCGGCGGCGATCACGCTGCGGCACAGCGTCTCGGTGGCCAGTTGCAATAGAATGAGCGATCCCAAGCCCACCCACCAGGCGGGATGCACATGGCCATGCCGCAACTTATCGCGCACGATGCCCGCAATCGGAAATGCAATCATCCCGATGAAAACTGCAGTCAACATTGAGTACATTAGCAGGGGGGGCAGGCAGAAGGCGCCCGAACGATGGACCCATAATCGCTGCCATGCCACATATGATCAGACGCGGATGCCATTCACGATCACGTCGCTTAGCAACGCCACCAATCAATAGTGCTGCGAACAGGATAACGCTAAGCGGGTTCATCAACAGAAATTGTGCAGGAAGAAAGAAAAAAGGCACTGCCGCCTTTTGAGCGCTCGATACTGTTGTCAGAGTGCCGACGATCACCATGGCCGACGCCCAGCCGACTGCCAACCATCCCAATTTGCGGTGAAGGGCGAGCGATCCAGTCGCTGCAAGCGACACCTGAGCGACGAACAGCAGGACCCACCCCATGAACAAGATCGCGTGGATATGTACAGAAACCGGCGCGTGGAACGATGATATGCCCATCGCCGCGAAGAAAGAGAAGGCGACAATATTAATGAGCGCCATCACGATCGCAGTGATCACAAAGAACCGCTCCTCGGTCGCAAAGACCGACCGCCTCGCGATCACAGAAGTCATCTACTTCCCCCTTAGCATTACCCTGACTGATGTCGCATGATACGATAGTCGAGACTTGTTTGAAAGCAGTCAACGGGTAGGATTGCTGCGCAAGAGGGAAACCCATGGATTTTGAAGATCGGCATTTCGATACGATGGACTTCGTGTCCGACGCGCGGCGTGACGATCTCGTTATCGAAAGCGATTGTCTGAGCGAGCAATGCGCGCGCCTCTATTTTCGACCCGATGATGACGTCCCTGAAGAGGAGCAGGGCAATATCTGATCGTCAGGCGGGGGTCGGCATCAATGTGCTAAAATGCCTCTTGAAAGCGCTCCAGACATCCCTAGATTTTCCCATGCCGGACGCCGTTCGGGTCCGGTGGGACATAGGGAGCGTCGGCTCTTTTTGACCGGCGCCTCTCATGCCCAGATCGCTTCATAGGAGGATTTGGAAATGAGAACCAACTTTGATTTTGCACCTTACCGGCGCTCGACCGTCGGTTTCGACCGCCTCTTCAACCTGCTCGAGGCGGGGACGCGTGAAGACGATGGCTATCCGCCCTTCGACATCGTGAAGGACGGCGAGGACAGCTATAGTATCACCTTGGCGGTTGCAGGCTTCCGTCCCGAAGACATCGAGGTGGTGGCCCAGCAGAACCAGCTCACCGTGACCGGCAAGCGCGCCGAGGACCACGGCCTGGGCGAGTATCTGCATCGCGGCATTGCCACGCGTGCGTTCGAGCGGCGCTTCCAGCTTGCCGACTTCGTGGAAGCTGGCGACGCCCGCTTCGAGAACGGCTTGCTGAGCATTCAGCTCAAGCGCGTGGTGCCCGAGGCGATGAAGCCGCGCCGGATCGAGATCAGTGGCGGCCAGCCTGTCCGCGATCAGATCGAGGCACCGAGGGACGAGGTCCGCGAAGCGGCCTGATTCCTCACAAATGGTTTGCCGGCACCGCCTGATGGCGGGCCGGCAGGCCTTTATCCATCCAGCCAGAAAAGGAGATGACCATCATGGCAATTCGTGATCTCATTCCCTGGAGCCGGCAGGAAAACCGGCTCCCGGTCCCGGTCAGCGCTGAGCGCGGCCGCGACGATGCAACGCACCCGCTGCTTTCGCTCCACCGCGAAGTAAACCGCCTTTTCGACGATGTCTTCCGCGGCTTCGGCGCGCCCGGCTTCGACCGCGGTTTGGCATGGCCCCATCTGGAGCTTGGCGAGAGCGACAGAGAAGTCCGCGTCACCGCCGAACTGCCCGGGCTCGACGAGAAGGATGTCGACATCACTCTCGAAGAGGGCGTGTTGACCCTGCGCGGCGAGAAGAAAGCCGAGATTGAGGACAAGGACCGCGGTTACACCGAGCGCAGCTATGGCCGCTTCGAGCGCCGCATCGGCCTTCCGCGCGGGATCGAGCGGGACAAGGCGCATGCGACGTTCAGAAACGGCGTGCTCACCATAACCGTGCCGAAGTCGGAAGCGGCGAACGAAAATGTGCGCCGGGTTCCGATCAACGGGCAGGCTGCCTAACGGGCGTGCCCGGGGCATCGGTCCCGGGCACAACTCTTCGCGACGCCGGCACATAGAATGGGCTGACTAACTCGCGGGATCGATTTGACTCTCATCACAGGAGGACGATTGATGCGCAAAATCCCTGCGGCCGTCTTCGTCGGCGTCGCGGCGCTCGCCGTTATGGGTGCGGCGGTGGCGGTAAGCCATAACAGTCATGTGATGAAACTCGACTTACCCGACGGTTCGATCGCGCAGATCGAATATCAGGGCGATGTCGCCCCAAAGGTTGTGATTGCGCCTGCGCTTAATTTTGTGCCTGTGCGCTGGTCCGATCCGTTTTCCGCGATATTCACCCTGTTCGATCGCGTCGCCGCCGACATGGACCGCCAGACCGACAGGATGATGCAGCAGGTCCGTGCGCTTCACTTCCATCCCAACCCTGACGGCAAGATCGACTTGGCCGCTTTCCGCGCCATGCCGGCCGGAACCGTGAGCTACAGCTTCGTGTCGACCGGTACCGGTACGGGCATGTGCAGCCGAAGCGTGCAGGTCACCTTGTTCGGGCCGGTTCAGCAGCCGAAAATGGTGTCGAGCCGCTCCGGCGACTGCCATAACCCGCCAGCGGTATCGACCACGGCCGGCTCCGCCGGCCAGACCTCGGGCGTGACCTTGAAGACGGGTCGGACGCCAGCGGTCCGTGACGGCATGCCCCTCCATACCGCTTAAGTTCCTCGGGAGCGGCGCCAACCGCCGCTCCTCCCTTTCCATTCCGAAGCCGCGACCAGCGGCCTGACGCCATGCACCTACCACCCGGCATTTTCTCGAGCTTTGTCAGGCTGCTCGTCACGATCGGCCCGATCGATACCGCGGTGGTGTTCGCCAGCCTGACCGCTGGTATTCACCGTCGCGAGCGCTTTAGCCTGGCGCGTCGATCCGTGACGATCGCCACCTTCGTGCCGTTGCTGTTCGCGCTGACCGGCGAACGCGTTCTTTCCTTGTTGCACATTTCGCTGCCCGCTTTCCGCGTAGCCGGTGGCGTACTTCTCTTCCCCCAAGCGCTGACGCTTACTTTCTCGAGTCCAGGACTTTCGTTGATCAACGAGGGTGAGCGGCGCGATGCCGAAGAGCCCGGCGACATTGCGGTCTTTCCGATCGCTTTTCCGCTTATCGCGGGACCAGGCAGCCTTTCGGCCACCGTCCTCGTCATGGGCCGGACGCAGGGATGGATCGAGGCCGGTGGCATTGTGGCCATGATATTTGTGTGCGCATCGCTGACCTGGTTCGCGATGCTCGCCGCAGATCGTCTTGTTCTGCTGCTCGGCCGAACCGGCGCCGATGTCGTGGGGCGGATCTCTGGCATCTTTCTCGCCGGCCTCGCCGTCCAGTTCATCTTCGACGGCCTTGGCGCTGCGGCGTTCCTGCGCCCCTGACTAGCGCGCGGCGTCGAGCACGCGCAGGACGCGATCGAGCATGGCCGCGCTTGAGGCCGCCTTGGGCAACGCCCGCCGCGCAAAGCGCTGGAGCAGCGCGATGTCGCGCCGCGGCAGGGGTAGCGTGATCAGCGTCTGGCCGAGCGTTTCTCGCGCCACGCCCTGTGCGACCTTGCCTGACTTGAGGAAGTGATCGAGCAGTCGCTTGCGATCAGCAAAGCTCCAGCCCAGTTCCTCCAGCTCCTCCGGCGGGACCGACAGCAGCGCCAGCGCGAACTCCATGATGTCGTCGAACGGCAGGACAATCACGGCGCGGCGCCCCCCTCGCTCGCGCCAGCTCTGCAACGGTCCCTTGGTCATGACAGCCTGATGACACCATCGACGGCGCGCCACTCGGCCGGTCGGATCAGCTTGTCGTGCGCGATCTGCACCAAGTGTAGCGCCGCATCGATCTCGCGCCGCCAATGGTCGAGAAAGTCGAACAGCACCGGAAAATCCGGCGCGAGATCATATTCCTGCCAGATGAACAGCTGCAGCAGCGACGGGGCATCAGGCCGATAATAATGAACTTCCGCCGTCGTCAGCCCATAGCCCTGCAGCTGCGCGATAAAACTGCGATCGCTCATTGCAGCGACGGTCTTCTATCAGTGCCCTCGTCGAGCGTGCGCATCGCGGCGAGGATGTCGTCGATCGAGACCGCGCGCCTGGCGCCGGGGGGTTTTCTCAAGGCTGGTTGATCCCGCACGGCGGAGCGGTCGGACGCCCAGGATGCGAGGATGGCGCGCTTCACCTCGGGTTCGAGGCTCGGATGGCGCGCGACTTCGAAGGGATGAAGATAACGCGAAAATGGCTGCGACATGGCTATGTCTCCTTTCCTCGTGTCGCTCCTTCATGACTGCAGCGGCGGATGCGCCGCTCGGACTAATTTTGGTGTGATGTTCGAACGCGTCAAGGCTATTTTCTCTCCTCCGTATCCTGCTTCGCAAGGAAGTTGGCACTCGACGAGAGGGAGTGCCAAAAAATGTGCTTTGACCTCTTGACCGAAAAAATCACGTTTCTTAGTTGAGCGGAACCTGTCGTTCGGATGAACGGCAGGACAGTCACATCATCTTTGCATCTGGAGGTTTTGCCATGCATTTCCGCCCCTTGCACGACCGTGTGGTTGTGCGCCGTATTGAAGCCGAGGAGAAGACCTCGGGCGGCATCATCATTCCTGACACCGCCAAGGAAAAGCCGCAGGAAGGCGAGGTCGTCGCCGTTGGGCCGGGCACCCGCGACGATAATGGTACGCCCGTCGGACTGTCGGTAAAGGCCGGCGATCGGATTCTGTTCGGCAAATGGTCGGGTACCGAAGTCAAGATCGATGGCGAGGATCTCCTCATCATGAAGGAGAGCGATATTCTCGGCGTTGTCGACACGGTCGTACCGCTCAAGCAGGCGGCCTGATCGACCGCCTTTATCCCTCGTACATTCAGGAAGGACATAGAAAGGAGTAGACAGCCATGGCTGCAAAGGAAGTCAAATTTGCATCGGATGCGCGGGATCGGATGCTGCGCGGCGTCGACACGCTTGCGAACGCGGTCAAGGTGACGCTGGGCCCCAAGGGCCGCAACGTCGTGATCGAAAAGAGCTTTGGCGCGCCCCGTATCACCAAGGATGGCGTCACCGTTGCCAAGGAAATCGAACTTGCCGACAAGTTCGAGAATATGGGTGCGCAGATGCTGCGCGAGGTGGCGTCCAAGCAGAACGACAAGGCCGGCGACGGCACCACCACCGCGACCGTGCTCGCCCAGGCGATCGTGCGTGAAGGCTCGAAGGCCGTTGCCGCAGGCATGAACCCGATGGACATCAAGCGCGGCATCGATCTGGCGGTGACCACCGTCGTCGCTGACCTCGAAACCCATGCACGGAAGGTGAGCGCCAACAGCGAGATCGCGCAGGTCGCGACCATCTCGGCCAATGGCGATGAGGAAGTGGGCCGTATCTTGGCCGAGGCCATGGAGAAGGTCGGCAATGAAGGCGTGATCACCGTCGAGGAGGCCAAGAGCCTCGCGACCGAGCTCGAGACCGTCGAGGGCATGCAGTTCGACCGCGGCTATCTCTCGCCCTATTTCATCACCAATGCCGAGAAGCTCAAGGTGGAACTGGATGACCCCTATATCCTGATCCACGAGAAAAAGCTGTCGAACCTGCAGGCGCTTGTGCCGCTGCTCGAAAAGGTGGTGCAGTCAGGCCGTCCGCTGCTGATCATCGCCGAGGACGTTGAGGGCGAAGCGCTGGCGACGCTGGTCGTCAACAAGCTGCGCGGTGGTCTCAAGATAGCGGCGGTCAAGGCGCCGGGCTTCGGTGATCGACGCAAGGCGATGCTCGAGGATATCGCGATCCTCACCGGTGGCGATGTCGTCAGCGAGGAACTGGGCACCAAGCTCGAGAATGTCACTATCGATATGCTGGGCCGCGCAAAGAAGGTCACGATCGACAAGGACAACACAACGATCATCGACGGCGTCAGTACCAAAGCCGATATCGACGGACGCGTCGCACAAATCCGCCAGCAGATCGAGACCACCACCAGTGACTATGACCGCGAGAAGCTGCAGGAGCGGCTCGCCAAGCTCGCCGGTGGCGTCGCGGTGATCCGGGTGGGCGGCGCTACCGAGGTCGAGGTCAAGGAGAAGAAGGACCGCGTCGATGATGCGCTGCATGCGACCCGCGCGGCGGTCGAGGAAGGTATCCTGCCCGGCGGCGGCGTGTCGCTGTTGCGCGCGCTCAAGGCACTGGATGGCCTCAAGGCCGCCAACGACGACCAGCAGTCAGGCATCGACATCGTCCGCCGTGCGCTGCGCGCCCCGGCGCGCCAGATTGCGGAGAATGCCGGGGAGGACGGCGCATGGATCGTCGGCAAGCTCCTCGAGAGCGAGGACTATAACTGGGGCTTCAACGCAGCCACCGGCGAATATCAGGACCTCGTCCAGGCCGGCGTGATCGACCCGGCCAAGGTCGTACGCACCGCGCTGCAGGATGCGGCCTCGGTAGCATCGCTCCTCATCACGACCGAAGCGCTCGTCGCCGAGGTGCCCAAGGAGGAGAAGTCCGCGCCGATGCCGGCGATGGACTATTGATATCAGATGGGGGAGCCCGCCAGCGTGCTCCCCCATATTTACCGGATCGCGTCTTCGGTGCGGGATACGCCCTTGTTCCCAGTGGGGTCGATCGGCGGCGCCATCTCCCGTCTTGACCGAATTAATTATGAGACAGCAACCTGGGCTGGAACTATCAGAGCTCCCAATGGCTCTGTGCATGTTGGCCGTGGAGGATGTGATCGAACAGTTGGACCCTCAAGAGAAATTGTGGCCGATCTACGTCATGGTCGTCGACGATGAACCCTTGTTGCGGTCCCTTCTAGCAGATGAACTTCGCGACAGCGGATTGACGGTGGTCGAGGCCGCGAGTGCCGACGAGGCACTGTCCTATCTGGGCGCCAACACGAACGTCGATCTCGTCTTCACCGACGTCCAGATGCCCGGAACGCTTGACGGCCTCCAACTTGCCGCAAGCCTGAAGGCAGGAAATCCCTATCTGCCTATCATTGTTACCTCAGGTAATGTCAGCGCGGATCTAGCAGGACAGCATGGCACGTTCATTCCCAAACCGTACAGGATAGCGGACGCGGTCGCTCTGGTGTTCAAGGCGCTTGGCGTGGAGCCCAGAGGCGGGAACCACTCTTGAGCAACGACGTGCAAACGGTACTGCTCGCTGACCCGGACGTCATCGTTCGCACGCTCCTTGCACAGTATCTTCGCGAATGCGGATACCGTGTGCTGGAAGCCAGCAGTACGCGCGAGATCCGTCAGTTTCTGGCCGACACCTCCCGCTCGATCGAGGTCGTCCTTGCGGAAATGGCGATACCCGATGAGGGTGGGTTTGCCTTCGCGTCATGGATGCGGACCGAGTATCCGACCGTACCGGTTATCCTGGCCGCGAGCGTGGAGAGGGCAGCGGAAAAGGCCAGCACCCTCTGCGAGGAAGGGCCTATCGCTTCCAAGCCGTACGACCATCAGCTTATCGTCGACAGGATCCGCCGCATGCTCGCTACAAGGGCGCGAGTACAGAATAAGACTTGATCCATCTGGCTTCTCGATCTTGTATATCGTTCGACAGCCAGGCGCACAATTGATCCGAAGATCAAAATATTTAGTGAGTAAATGTCCGCCGCCGGCGTAAGCCGGAAAGACCGGCTCTAGTCCTGAGCTGCTGGAACCGGACAGTCTGCACTTGAGGGCGAAAAATTAGCCACTGAATGGCATTGATGGGTCGAAATTTGCATCAGCTTCGTTCGCTCGCGCCAGCCTGCTGTCGGAATTTCCCATCGATGACTTTTGCGCCACCCCGCAGTAAATCGAGATGATCCGACCAGTGCTGCATCATACGAACACGCTCCTCCCAATATTCGCCACGCGTGTAGGCGCGGCGGACAGCGTTATTGTCGGTATGGGCAAGCTGGCGTTCGATCGCGTCGGGATGCCACACACCCATTTCATTCAATAAAGTAGCGGCCATGGCTCGGAAACCATGGCCAGTCATCTCGTCCTGCGCATAGCCAAGACGGCGAAGCGCAGCGTTGATAGTGTTCTCGGACATTGGCCGATCAACAGAGCGGAGCGATGGGAAGAGATAGCGGCTATAGTCGGCATCATGTTCGATCGAAGCAATGATCGTCAGGGCCTGCGAGGAGAGGGGGATCACATGCGCCCGTCGCATCTTTGTCTTGTGCGACGGGATAGTCCACAGTGCCTTCTCGAAATCAAAGTCCACCCACTCGGCGAAGCGCAACTCGCCTGGGCGCACGAAGACATGTGGCAGAAGCTGAAGAGCCGCTCGCGTGTTGGCGAGTCCCTCAAATGTCTCAAGCGCACGGAGAAGGGCGCCTGCTTCCTTTGGTGTTGTGATCGCAGCGCGATGCACAGCCTTTGGCGCGATCAATGCGCCACGAAGATCGGCAGCCACATCCCGCTCGGCTCGTGCTGTGGCGATGGCATAGCGAAAGATCTGGCTGCAAGTGCTGCGCAGCCGTTTTGCGGTCTCGTATTTGCCCTGAGCTTCCATCTTGCGAAGCATCAGCAACACCTCTTGAGCTGACACTGACGCGATAGGCCGCTTTCCCAAAGAGCCATTGATGAAGGCGAGGAGCCAGCGGAGCTTCTTCATGGTGACAGGCGAACGGCCTTCCTTCTCCATCTTGCTTAGCCATTCGTCACTTACAGCCTGAAAGCTATTGGAAGCGGCAACCGTGGCCGCAATCCTGTCGAGTTTCGTCTGTTCAGCCGGATCATGTCCTTTGGCCAGAACCTTACGCGCTGCATCGCGCTGTTCGCGGGCCTCAGCTAATCCCGTGTCTGGCCATACGCCAAAGGCCAAGGTCTTCTGCTTGCCAAGATATCGATAGTTCATCCGCCAATAGCGGGCGCCGCTTGGCTTCACGAACAGATACAGCCCATCACTATCTGTGAGCTTATAGGCCTTGTCGCGGCCCTTCGCCGCTTTGATAGCAACTACGGAAAGCCCCATGATGGTATCTCCAATCAACTGACCGGAAAGGTGCCATCAGAAGTACCATCACGTCGCTGGTATGTGGTGGCATCTACCCAATCCCGATGAGACGACTATACCACAGAAAACGGCAGAAAACAGCCATTCTTGAGCCGTTATGGATCGCTCTGGGAAGCGAAATTGGTGACCCCTACGGGAATCGAACCCGTGTTTCAGCCGTGAGAGGGAGGGCAAAAAACACCCTTGGATGCCCTCGGAATCGTGTAATTACAACCATTTAGGGCCAAACTGTCCTTGTGTCTTCAGGCGCATCCAACCATAATAAAAAGTAGATTTGAGAGATGTCGAGGGTGTCGTGCCACGTCCACCAAAAGAAGAACGGATCCAGGATCGCGCTGCGCGACTGCGGCTCGAAGTGCGCAGCAATCCCTACTGGCGTTTCCTCTCGGAAGGCCATTACATCGGATATCGGCGCGGCGCGCGCAAGGGGACCTGGGTCATTAAATGGGCGGTCAATGAAGAAGGCAAAACCTACGCATCGGCCGGTTTAGGCGAAGCCGACGATGTACGGGAGGCTGACGGCAAGACGATCCTGTCCTATCGGCAGGCGTTCGATAAAGCACTGCATTGGCTTGAGCTCCAGGCGCGCGGCCCCGCCACATCTGCGCTCGATCCCAATATCACAGTGCGCAAAGCGGTGGACGCTTATATCGAACGGCGTGATAGCCGCAAAGCGGCGCAGGCGGGGAGGGCGGTGCGATCGACGCCCATTACAAGCTTACCGTTCATGTGCTCGATGACCGCCGGATCGCCGACATGGCGCTCAAGGACCTATCCGAGCTGGACCTGCGCGCCTGGCAGAAACGGATCGTGCTGAAAAAGGCCAGCAGCGCCCAGCGCCTGCTCAACGACTTCAAGGCGGCGCTCAATGCTGCCTGTTCCGACCATCGACGTGTCTTGCCTAGCGATCTGCCGATCACCATCAAGCATGGGCTGCTGCTCGAAGCGCCGGCGGCGCTCTCGGCCCGAGCGCGCGAGAACCAGATTCTCTCGGACGCGGACATTGGCAAGATCGTCACCGCCGCTCTGGAGGTAGACGAGGATTTTGGTCGGCTCGTCGCGGTCCTGGCGGCGACTGGGGCCCGCTTTGCCCAGATCCGCCGGCTGCTGGTGAGTGATGCATTGCTTGAGCAAAGCCGGCTGATGGTGCCGCAATCCTTCAAGGGGCACAAAAAAGACAGTCAGCCAATCCGCGTGGCGATTGGCGCGGACATTGTCGCGCTGCTGCAACCGGTAGCGAATGACCGGCCGCTCAGCGCCCCGCTGCTCGAGCGCTGGCTCGTTAAGCAGGTTACCGCGGTCAAGTGGGAGCGTTACGAGCGCGGCGCCTGGAAAACACCTTCGGAGATGGCGCGTATGTGGCAGGCCACGCTCAAGATGGCAGGCCTGCCGCCGGCGACCATCCCTTATGCGCTACGGCACAGTTCCATTGTGCGCGGCTTGCGGGTGGGCTTGCCGATCCGTCTCGTTGCCGCGCTTCATGACACTTCGGTCGTCATGATCGAGCGGCATTATTCACGCTGGATCGTCGACGGGCTCGATGAGCTGGCGGCCCGGGCGGTGGTGCCACTTGTTGGAGTTGCGGATCATCGCGGATAAGCACTCAGGAGCGATAGCTACTCTGGGTGCGTTTACATCATTTGGTGTCGTCAATATCAGTCGCGCGTCTCGAGCGAGCTAGGACATCTTGGTGCTGATATGTCGATGATAACGACATATCCCTTGAACGTGTCGATCTTTTCGATAAAATTCGACATATGAAGTTTGATCCCGCTGTCCCATATAATAAGCTGCCGACTTTGCCGCCAAACGCTGTTCTCGAAACGCCAGCGGTTCTTAAGGCATGCATAGGTGCGCGCGCGGCTCTGGCAGATCTCAAGGCTATCGGCCATATCATTCCCAATCAGACCATCCTGATCAATTCCATTCCTTTGCTCGAAGCCCAGGCCAGCTCTGAGATCGAAAATATCGTGACCACCGGAGACCGGCTTTTCCAATTTGCCAACATGTCTGATGGCCCAGGGCTGGATTTGGCGACGAAGGAAACGCTTCGATATCGTACTGCCCTGGCAAATGGCTTTGCAAGTCTTCGCAATAGGCCGTTGTCAACGCGAACCGCAGTCGAAATATGCAGTGCGATCAAGGGCGTGGATATGGATGTTCGCGTCACGCCCGGAACCACATTGGCCAATGATCGCACGGGAGAGACGATATTTACGCCACCGACAGGAGAGAAGCAGCTTCGGGACCTTTTGGGAAATTGGGAGCAATATGTCCATGATTATGGAGGCGTTGATCCGCTGATTGGGCTTGCTGTCCAGCACTACCAGTTTGAAGCCATCCATCCATTTACCGATGGCAATGGGCGCACCGGAAGAGTGCTTAACCTGCTTTTTCTGATACAGCATGGCCTCCTCGAGATCCCGGTTTTATACCTCAGTCGAGCGATTATTCGGGCGAAGGCGGAATATTACCGACTGCTACTCAATGTGACAGTGAACAACGATTGGCAGTCTTGGTTGCTCTTCATGATCAAGGCCGTTGAAGATACCGCAAGATGGACAAGCGAAAAAATACGCGAGATACGACTATTGCTCGATGAAACAGCGCAAATGATGCGAAATGAGACACCACGCATTTACAGCAGGGAACTTGCGGAACTTATATTTTCGCAGCCATATTGCCGGATTACGAACGTGGTGGAAGCAGGTCTCGCAAAACGCCAGGCAGCTTCCACGCATCTCAAGGCTCTCGTTGACATCGGCGTGCTTGAAGAACGCAGGGCGGGGCGGGAAGCCCTTTTTATCAATCCTGCCCTGCTCGATCTTCTTATTCGTGATCAAGGCTAGCCAAGTTTATCGTTTGTAAAATGACATAAGTCTGATTGGGAATATTTGACCGCGTAGAGCATCGGGAAGCAATCATGCATGGACGCAGGCGAACTGATCAGGAGGGCGCGGCTCGACATTACTGGGCACGGGAGGACTGACATTGTTGGGCTCGGGCCTCGCCAGGCTTATCCTGACGTACGTTGATCTCACGGCACTTGTCTGGATTTTGCTTGGGCAGGGCTTATATTCTTGGGCGTGCAGGTAAAGGAATTGCGTGAGTCGGAGGACATGGAATGACGCCAGAAGCCATTGCTGTAGCCGTCATCCCTGTTGTGGGCGCGGCGTTGCTGTACGGATATCTTATCGGCGAGCGAAACAAGGCGAAAAAGGGGCGGCGCCTTTCAACGCCTGCTGAGTAGCTGTGTTTATATAATGTTGCAGCGTAATATGAGACAGCTTTAACAGAGCCTCGTCGGCCTCGTATGTGTGATAAAATAGGTGCTAGCTATGAATGGTTATGCAAGCTTCCGACTGAAGAACCCGGCGCATCCGGGTGGCTTTGTGAAGTCCGAGATCATTGCGCCCCTGGGTCTGTCGGTGACGGCTACCGCACTGGTGCTGGGCGTCACGCGGGCAACGCTTTCGACCTTGCTCAATGAGCATTCGCGTCTGTCGTCCGAAATGGCGTTGCGCATCGAGAAGGCGTTTGGCGTTTCGATGGAAACCTTGATGCGGATGCAAAATAGCTATGACATTGCGCAGGCACGTAAGCGCGAAAGCGAAATCCATGTCGCCCCATTCGCGGGCAAGCCTTCGGAGTCGCGACATTCAGCCGTGACTTAACTGACGCTGAGTTATCGATGGGCTTGATGAGCCGCCGGCCCGGGCTCTCGTGCCTTTTATCTCACTTTCACTCTGATTGGATTCATCAACCTATTTATCTATATAGACAGCGATATTTGGCTATCTGGATCGCATGAACGGTATGGCTTTTCAGTTTCGTGATAAAGAAACCGATGCGCTGGTCCGCACTTTGGCGGGTCGGCATCGGATCGGGTTGACCGAAGCCATCAAGCGCGCCGTCAGTCATGAACTGAAGCGGGAAGATCAGGCGATTCCTCTGAAAGATCGCATTGCGGCGCTGCGCGCTGAGATTGCCCGGCGTCCGGTCACTGGGCTAGCCGCCGACAAAGCATTCTTTGACGAGCTGTCCGGGGACCTCTGATGTTTCTCAATGCGTCGGCATATCTTTAGGCCGGTTTGAGGCGGTTTGAGGCAATTAATTTTGCCCCGCCAAGCCTTGAAATCGAGAGGCTATGCGGGCGGGCCAATTTCTACCACCGCCTTTCCAATTGCGCGGCGGTCTGCAAGCCATGCAATTGCCTCTGCAGCTCTCTCCAAAGGCCAAATGGATCCGATCCTAGGCCGAATTTTTCCTTGATCCCACCAGGCAAAGAGTTGCTCTACGTTCTGGCGATCGCGATAGGGTTCACGCACTGCAAACGCTCCCCAGTATACGCCGAGCACGTTGCAGCTTTTCAGCAGTGTTAAATTCAGGGCTAGCTTGGGAATCCCTGCTGGAAAGCCAACGACAAGATATCTCCCTTCCCGACCTATCGACCGTATGGCTGGTTCCGCATAATCGCCGCCTACCGGGTCATAGATGACGTCGGCGCCATGAGGCGCAACTGATAGCGGCTTGCGCTTGAAATGAAGAATGTGCCATCATTTCTACCCCTGCCGTGGAGTGTTGCGCGCAGTATCCTGACCTTGGGTGGTGGGCATCAATAGTGCGTAAATAGGCAGAGATGAGAGACGGACCGGCGTATGACCCTCGAAGAAATTGATGATCACGTGGCCGCAAAGGTTTTCCGTCGACTGGTGCGCCACCTTCGACATCGCGCAGATGCTGAAAATATCGACCTGATGGGCTTGGCCGGATTCTGCCGCAACTGTCTGGGAGACTGGACGGCTGAGGCGTCAGGGCAAGCCATATGCCAAGAGGAAGGCCGCGAGGCTGTCTATGGCATGCCCTATGTCGAGTGGAAAGCCGCGCACCAGCAGCCAGCGACGCCAGAGCAGATTGCAAAAATGCAGGAGAGCGTCGCACGCAATCCCGTGGACTGACCTCAAGGGGTTGGGCGTGGCCCAAAATTCGCCAGCCTGGTTCCTGCCTGGGGAAGGCGGTTGCTCGAAAAACGCGGCATTGTATATTCGACGATATACAATGCCGACCGACTGAGCCTAAGTCGGTCCCTGCAAGAGTTCGCGCGCTTCGGCTTATTCTACGTTGAGCGTGAGGCTGTCATTTCCTGCTGAGGGTTCAAGGCGAGATGCTCAAAAACTGGATAAGCCGCTTGGTAATGGGGTTGGCGCCGTTTTGTCTGGTCATGCCAGCGCATGCGCAGGAAACCCCCAATATTGCGGCCGCCACAGACCTGCGGGTTGCGCTTACCGATGTAGCCGCTGCTTTCGAGCGGGACACGAAGCAGAAGGTTACGCTGACTTTTGGATCTTCGGGCAATTTTTTCCAGCAGTTGAAACGCGGCGCGCCTTTCCAGCTCTTTCTGTCCGCCGACGAAGGCTATGTCACTGAGCTGGCCAAAACGGGGAAAACCGAAGGTGACGGCGTGCTATACGCCATCGGCCGTTTGGCCCTTGTCGCGCCAAACAGTTCATCGCTCAAACTGGATGCCAAGCTGAACGGCTTGCGCGCGGCGATCGGCAAAGGTGAGGTCAGCCGGTTCGCCATCGCAAATCCGGACCACGCGCCCTATGGCGAGAAAGCCAGGGAGGCCCTTGAGCATGCCGGGCTATGGCAGCCCCTGAAAGGCAAGCTGATCATGGGAGACAATGTGTCGCAGGCTGCGCAGTTCGCTACGGCGGGCGGGGCGCAGGGGGGGATTGTGTCCTATTCGCTGGTGCTCGACCCGGAATTTTCCAAGCGCGCGCGGTATGTGCTGCTGCCCGCATCCTTTCACCGGCCATTGCGTCAGCGGATGGTGCTGATGAAGGGGGCCAACGCCATCGCGCAGCGCTTCTTCACCTATATCCAGCAGCCGGCAGCGCGCAGGATCTTGGTGCGGTACGGCTTTGGCTTGCCCGGCGAGGCGCGCTGAAAGACCGATGGACTGGCAGGCATTATGGCTTTCGATACAGTTGGGAGCCTTCACCGTCGCTCTGCTGTTGCCCATATCCCTCATTGCGGGGCATTGGCTTGCCACGACGACGATGCGGGGCAGGGCGGTGATCGAGGCATTGTTGACGCTGCCGCTGTTGCTTCCTCCCACCGTGATTGGCTTTTACCTGTTGGTCGCGATGGGGCCGGACTCGCCGGTTGGCCATATCTGGTCGACAGTGTTCGGCGATGCGTTGATATTCAGCTTCAACGGCGTGCTAGCGGCTTCGGTCCTTGTGAATCTTCCCTTCGCGATCCAGCCCGCCCAACGCGGCTTTGAAGCGGTGGGGCAGGATCTGCGGGACGCTTCGGCTACGTGCGGTCATACGAAGTGGCAGACGTTGCGGCGTATCGAGATGCCCTTGGCTTGGCCGGGCATCGTTACAGGCGCCGTACTCGTTTTTGCGCATACGCTTGGAGAATTCGGCGTCGTATTGATGGTCGGCGGTTCGATCCCCGGGGAAACCCGCACCCTTGCGCTTTCCATCTATGATCGCGTCCAGGGTTTCGACAATGTGGGCGCGGGAAAAATGGCGCTGGTACTGATGGCCATATCGCTGGCTGCGGTTGCAGCGAGCTTCTGGCTCAGTGGGGCGGCACGCCGCCGTGGTTGAGGGGCTTCACATCATGCTGAGACAGCATGGCCCGATAGCACTCGACGTGGATATTGCGATCCTGCCTGGTCAGACGCTCGCCCTTGTAGGTGCGTCAGGTGCGGGAAAGACCACCATCCTGCGCGCAGTCGCTGGCCTTTATCGCCCCCAGCATGCCCGCATTGCCTGCAATGGCATAAGCTGGCTGGATACCGCGATCAGCCATGATATGCCTGCCCGCTTGCGACGCGCGGGGCTCGTCTTCCAGGAATATGCCCTGTTTCCTCACCTGACTGTGCTGGAAAATGTGATGGAGGCAGCGCTGGAGCTTCCGCGTTACGCCCGTACGCATAAGGGGATGGAACTGCTCTCACGCGTCCATTTGACGGGGTGTCATGATTCTCTGCCCCATAATCTGTCTGGGGGTCAGCGGCAGCGCGTTGCGCTTGCCCGCGCTCTGGCGCGTGATCCTGCGGTGCTGCTGCTCGATGAGCCCTTTTCCGCCGTCGATCATCCAACGCGCCGTGCGCTCCATCGCCTATTGGCGGAAATCCGGGAAACATCGCCGATTCCGATCATCGTCGTGTCGCATGATGTCGAAGATGCGGCCCGGAGCGCCGACCAGCTATGCTTCATCCAGGACGGCTCCAGCGTAGAAATCGGACCGACCCGCGCTCTATTGAACGAGCCCTCGAGTCACATTGCGAAGTGGCTGGCATTGTAACAGGCCCGCCCGCTCGACCCCAATGGGCGGGGTGGAGTCTTCGTCCTGATCGGAAGCGACGGTTCTTGCCATTATCCTCAGGTGGCGGTCTAACGTAGGCGACAATGTCCATTCGGTTCATCCGCTACTTCGTCGTACTTGCCGCCGAGCGCCATTTCGCACGGGCGGCGGAGCTATGCGACGTTTCGCAGCCCACGCTTTCTGCGGGTCTGGCAAATCTCGAGCAGGAACTTGGCAAGCGGCTGATCGTCAGGGATCGACGCTTTGTCGCACTTACGCCTGAGGGTGAAGCGGTTCTTCCATGGGCCCAGCAACTCCTTGCGACACGCGAGGCCATGGACCTTGCCGTTGAAACGCCTACCGGGCCGCTCCATGGCGAACTGCGCCTTGGGATCATTCCCGCCGCAATGCCGCTTAGCGGTATGATCGTCGAAGCCTTGCTCGACATTCAGCCCGAGATAAATGTTTCGGTCAGATCCCTGACATCCCGGGAGATCGCGCATGGTCTGTCAGCTTCGGAACTCGATGCCGGCGTGACCTATCTGGATCATGAGCCACTGCCCGATAATCTGGCCGTCATGCTCTACCAGGAGAGCTATTTGCTTCTTGAACGGATCGGCAAGGCGGAGCGTACAGGCACGATTGCGTTGGCCGATGCCTTGGCTCAGCCGCTCTGCGTTCTGCATCAGGCTATGCAAAATCGCCGCATTCTCGACAAGAGGCTCCAGGAACGCGGGCTTTCCCTTCGGCCGCAAGTCACGGCAGATTCCTATGTCGCTCTGCTTTCCCTGGTTCAGAGCGGACGGTTCGCCACGATTATTCCGGACAGCTACGCCGCCATGCTTCCGGGCCTGGACTGGGCCAATATAAGGCAGTTCGTTGACCCGCTACCGGCGAGCCGCATTGGTCTTATCGTTCAAAATCGCACGCTGCAAAGCCCGATGGCCAGCACCGCACTGGCCGCGGCGAGGCAGATCGCTCAAGCGCGGGGCCTCAGAGCGTAATAGAATAATTCTATTAATGATAGAGTTTACGACTTTGACGTTCAGCGCGTCAGGCTTCATGTATGATCCTGTCATCATCTTGGATGGAACCGAAATTGGGCGGCCATATTACAGATTCACGAGGAATATCGGATGCTTCATCGTTGGTCGATCGGCTTGTGGTGCAGTATGGCCGCAAACGCGACGCGCTCCTTCCGATCCTGCATGCTTTTCAGCACGAGATAGGTTATATCGATGATGCGGCAGTTCCCCTGATTGCGACTGCCCTGAATATCAGTCGCGCTGACGTTCACGGCGTCGTGACATTTTATCATGATTTTCGACGGACGCCCGCCGGCCGGCATGTCGTCAAACTATGCCGTGCCGAAAGTTGCCAGGCCCGTGGTGGTGCGATGATAGAAGAGGCGGCTATGGACAAGCTGGGCGTGAAGATGGGGGAAACGCGCCGCGACGGCGCGGTTACGCTCGAAGCCATTTATTGCCTTGGCCTGTGTGCGATCGGACCCAATGCTTTGGTTGATGGACGACCGGTCGCGAAAGTGAATGCGGCCGTGCTGGATCGTATCGCGGATGAGGTGGCGGCATGACTCGTGTCTTCATCAGCCGGGATATGGCCTCGGTCGCGTTGGGTTCGGATTCCCTGGCGGCGGCGTTTTCAGCGGCGGGTTGCGATGTTGTCCGGACGGGGAGCCGGGGCCTTTTCAGACTGGAGCCGATGGTCGAGGTCGAACGAGATGGCGAGCGTTCAGGCTTTGGGCCGGTGGCGGCCGAGGATGTTTCCTCGGTGCTGCACGGCACACATCCCAATGCTCTCGGTCCGGTAGACGCGCTTCCCTATTTTGCATCCCAGCAGCGGTTCACCTTTGCCCGCTGTGGCGTGATCGATCCCCTCGATGTGAAGGACTATGCCGCACATGACGGCTGGCGCGGCCTTGAGGCTGCGCGGGCGATGGCGCCCCAGGCGGTGGTGGATTGTGTCAAAGGGTCCGGTCTGCGGGGACGCGGTGGGGCAGGCTTTCCGACCGGCATCAAGTGGCAGACCGTGCTTGATGCGCAAGGAGGCGACAAGTTCATCGTCTGCAATGCGGATGAAGGGGACAGCGGGACCTTCGCCGACCGGATGCTGATGGAAGGCGATCCCTTTTGCCTCATCGAGGGCATGGCCATCGCCGGTCATGCGGTCGGCGCCTCGCGCGGCTATATTTATATCCGGTCGGAATATCCCTTTGCCATTCAGGCGATGCGGGAGGCTATTTCCCGGGCATCCGCCATCATTGCGCCGTTCACATTGGAGGTGCGCGAAGGGGCTGGCGCCTATGTCTGCGGCGAAGAGACGGCGCTGCTGGATTCCATAGAAGGTAAGCGCGGCCAGGTTCGCGCCAAGCCACCTCTGCCCGCATTGCAGGGGCTGTTCGGCAAACCAACCGTCATCAACAATGTGCTGAGCCTGGCTGCCGTGCCTTTCATTCTGCATCATGGCGCCGAGGCCTATGCTGGCGTGGGATTTGGTCGGTCAAGAGGGACCATGCCGGTGCAGCTTGCCGGGAATGTCAAGAATGGCGGGCTTTATGAGGTCGGCTTTGGCATAACCTTGGGCGAGCTTGTCCATGATATCGGTGGCGGCACCGAAAGCGGCCGGCCAGTGCGCGCCGTGCAGGTCGGCGGGCCATTGGGCGCTTATTTCCCGCCATCCATGTTCCATATCCCTTTTGACTATGAAAAATTTGCCAAGGCAGGCGGACTGATCGGTCATGCAGGCATCACGGTCTTCGACGATACCGTCGATATGGCCCACATGGCACGGTTCGCCATGGAGTTCTGTGCCGTCGAAAGTTGTGGGAAATGTACGCCGTGTCGTATCGGATCGACCCGCGGCGTCGAAGTGCTGGACAAGATTATCGCAGGACGTAGCGGGGCGCAGCGCGGAGACGTCTCACTGCCTACAGGCCTGGATGCCGCACTATACTCGCGTGCTCCAAAGCTTAAAGATGCTTCGGTGTCCGCACAGACCGACCTTTTGCGTGATCTATGTGACACCATGAAATTTGGATCACTTTGTGCGCTGGGCGGCTTCACGCCTTACCCTGTCCTAAGCGCCCTCGACTATTTTCCTGAAGACTTCGGCGCGCCTGTATCGGCGAGCGAAGATGCAGAGGTGAGCCTATGACCTTTACGCGCGAAATCGATCATGGAACGCCGCCAGCGATAGCTGGTGGCAAAAGTGTGAGCGTCACGATCGACGGCCAGACGGTATCCATGCCCGAGGGAACCTCGATCATGAGGGCGGCGTCCCTGCTTGGCGGCGCAATCCCCAAGCTTTGCGCGACGGACAATGTCGAAAGCTTCGGTTCTTGCCGTCTTTGTCTGGTCGAGGTGGAAGGGCGAAACGGTTATCCTGCATCCTGCACTACGCCTGTCGCCGAAGGCATGGTCGTTCGTACGCAGACCGAGCGGCTGAAAAAGCTGCATCGCGGCGTCATGGAACTCTATATATCAGACCATCCCCTCGACTGCCTGACCTGCGCTGCCAATGGCGATTGCGAACTTCAGGACCAGGCCGGTGCGGTCGGCCTGCGGGATGTGCGCTATGGCTATGATGGCGCGACCAATATGGGCCAGGCGAAGGATGTGTCGAACCCTTATTTCGATTTCGACCCCTCCAAATGCATCGTCTGCTCTCGCTGCGTGCGCGCTTGCGAGGAAGTGCAGGGGACGTTCGCCCTGACAATCCAGGGGAGCGGTTTTGGGTCGAAGGTCGCTGCTTCGCAAAATGATGACTTTCTTTCATCCGAATGCGTGTCCTGCGGCGCATGTGTACAGGCCTGTCCGACCGCGAGCCTGATTGAGAAGAAGGTCGTGGAAATCGGCAAGCCGGAGCGGGCGGTCGTCACCACCTGCGCCTATTGCGGCGTCGGCTGTACCTTCCGTGCGGAAATGCGGGGAGAAGAGGTCGTCCGCATGGTCCCCTGGAAGGAAGGCAAGGCCAATCGCGGACATAGCTGCGTGAAAGGCAGGTTCGCCTGGGGGTATGCGCAGCATCAGGATCGCATTCTCAATCCCATGATCCGTGTGTCGGTGGACCAGCCCTGGCGCGAAGTGAGCTGGGAGGAGGCCATCGCGCATACGGCTGCCGAATTCCAGCGCATACAGGCAAGCTATGGCGCACGGTCGGTCGGTGGCATCACGTCCAGCCGTTGCACCAATGAAGAAACTTTTCTGGTGCAGAAGCTGATCCGTCAGGGTTTTGGCAACAATAATGTCGATACCTGCGCCCGTGTTTGCCATTCGCCGACCGGTTATGGATTGAAGACCACCTTTGGCACTTCTGCCGGTACGCAGGACTTTGACAGCGTCCAGTTTAGTGACGTCATTCTGGTCATTGGCGCCAATCCTACAGACGGGCACCCGGTCTTTGCGTCACGGATGAAGAAGCGCCTGCGGGAATGCGCGCGCCTGATCGTTATCGATCCGCGCCGCACCGATCTGGTGAAATCAGCGCATATCCAGGCGGACCATCATCTGCCGCTGCGCCCCGGCACCAATGTCGCAATGCTGACCGCGATTGCGCATGTGATCGTGACTGAAGGGCTTTGCGACGAGGCCTTTATCCGCGAACGCTGCGACTGGGACGAATATCAGGACTGGGCGGAATTTGTGTCCCAACGGGAACGGTCGCCCGAGGCAATCGAGGCGTTGACGGGCGTCGCGCCGGAAGACGTGCGTGCCGCGGCGCGGCTGTTTGCCACTGGAGGCAATGGCGCCATCTATTATGGCCTGGGCGTTACCGAGCATAGCCAGGGCAGTTCCACCGTGATGGCGATCGCCAATCTCGCCATGGCGACGGGCAATATCGGCCGGGAAGGGGTCGGCGTTAATCCGTTGCGTGGCCAGAACAATGTGCAGGGGGCATGCGATATGGGCAGCTTCCCGCACGAATTTTCCGGCTATCGTCATGTGTCCGACGCCGCCACGAGGCAATTGTTCGAACGCGCCTGGGGCGTCGCATTGGATAGCGAGCCGGGCCTGCGGATTCCTAACATGCTTGATGCCGCGACCGATGGAACCTTCAAGGCGCTTTTCGTGCAGGGTGAGGATATCCTCCAGTCCGATCCCAATACGCACCATGTCGCTGCCGGCCTGGCTGCGATGGAATGCGTGGTTGTGCAGGACCTGTTTCTCAATGAAACCGCCAACTATGCCCATGTCTTCCTTCCAGGCTCAACATTCCTTGAGAAGGACGGGACTTTCACGAACGCAGAACGGCGTATTCAGCGGGTTCGCAAGGTCATGGAGCCGCTTAACGGCTATGGCGATTGGGAGATCGTTCAGCTCGTCGCCAATGCCATGGGTCTGGACTGGAACTACGCTCACCCCTCGCAGATCATGGATGAAATCTCCGCACTGACACCGACATTTGCGGGTGTGAACTATGAGGCGCTCGAAGCGCAGGGCTCATTGCAATGGCCGGTCGATGCGTCCGCACCAGAGGGGACGCCGACCATGCATCTGGATGGGTTCGCGCGTGGGAGGGGCAAGTTCGTCGTGACGGACTATGTGCCGACCGATGAGAAGACCGGGCCGCGTTTTCCGCTTCTTCTCACCACGGGGCGAATTCTCAGCCATTATAATGTCGGCGCGCAGACGCGGCGGACGGGCAATGTGGCCTGGCATCCCGAAGATCTGTTGGAAGTCCACCCGTCCGACGCGGAGAACCGCGGTATCAAGGATGGAGATTGGGTATTGCTGCGCAGTCGGGCAGGGGAAACCACGCTTCGCGCCAAGGTTACCGAGCGCGTGGCGCCCGGCGTGGTCTATACGACCTTTCATCATCCAACCACGCAGGCCAATGTCATCACCACGGACTTTTCCGATTGGGCGACCAATTGTCCGGAGTACAAGGTCACGGCTGTTCAGGTCGGTCTTTCCAATGGTCCCTCCGATTGGCAGGAACATTATGAAGCCCAAGCCAAGCAAAGTCGTCGCATTGAAACCGTTGTTGCGGCAGAGTAGCTTCCATGATGAGCAATCAGGAGCAGCTGGTCTATATGGTGAACCAGATAGCGCGCAATTTCGCGACGATGGGTCAGGATGAAGCCGCCGCCGCAACGGCGGATCATCTTGTCAGCTTCTGGGATCCCCGGATGAAGACGCAGATATTGGCGCAATATGCATCTGACCGATCCGGACTGTCGCCGATAGCCGCAGATGCCATCGCCCATTTGCGCGACCATCTCATTCCTTCGGGCCAAACACCGGCCACGGTTTTCAATGCCGTCAACGAGGCTGGTCATTCCGACGCCGGTTGACCCTGCGGTCACGCGCGCATTCCAGAGCATTTCTGCGAATGGCGATGTCGTAGCGATCGACCGCGCGATAGCCGCCGAAGTGCCGGTGGCGATCGAGTTTAATGGCCTCGGTTATGCTGTCTTGATGGCGACGCCGGCAGACCTGACTGATCTGGTCTACGGCTTCGCGCGATCCGAGCGTCTTATCGACCATGCCGATGACATCGTCGATGTTTATATTCATGAAATGGCGCAGGGCCTGGTCGTTCGCATCACCATTGTGGACGACCATATCGATCGTGTGGTTGATCGCGTGCGCCATCGCGTATCGGAATCCTCCTGTGGCCTATGTGGCATTGAGAATCTCGAACAGGCGTTGAGGCCCCTTCCGCAAATTACCCAGAAGACGGGCGCAGGCCCCGCGGAAATCTTCAAGGCGCTTGATGCCTTGCGTGCAGTCCAACCGCTCAATGCCCTGACCGGCGGCGTCCATGCTGCCGCGCTATGCGATCGCTTCGGATCGATCATTCTGGCGCGCGAGGATGTGGGCCGTCACAACGCATTCGACAAGCTGCTTGGCGCTATGGCCCAGGAGGGGCGGGAGTGGGATGAAGGTTTCTGCCTCCTGTCCTCGCGATGTTCCTATGAGCTTGTCGAAAAGGCGGCGCTTGCCGACTGTCCCCTGCTTGTCACGGTTTCGGCACCCACGGCGCTGGCTATAAGTCGCGCGCGCGACGCCTCGTTGCCCCTGGTCGTGCTCGCGCGCTCTGACGCCATTCTGGCTGTGCATGGACTTGGTGAGGGAGCCGGAAGTTGAGCAAGGTGCTCGGCGCAGTCCTTGCGGGCGGGCGCTCTTCACGTTTCGGGACGGATAAGGCGCTGGCGCAGTGGGAAGGGCGCTCATTGCTCGACCATGCCGTGACATTGCTCGAGGGTGTGTGCGCTCGCGTTGTGGTCTGCGGTCGTCCGTCGGAGGACGAAAGGATGATCGCGGACCGGCCAGAGGCGGGCCTCGGACCGCTGGGTGGTTTGAATGCTGCTCTGCACCTCGCGCGCGAACTGGGGTTGGCATCCGTCGTATCGATAGGATGTGACACGCCGATAATTCCCGCAACGGTTCTAAATACCCTTGTGCGTAGCCAGCGTCCGCTGATCCTGGAAAGTCAGCCTATCATCGGATCCTGGCCGGCCAGTCTGGCAGAGGCGCTTGACCGGTTCCTTGCAGAGCATCCGACGCGATCCGTACGCGCCTGGGCGGAAACATGTGGGGCGGAGATGTTTTCGTTCGAAGGCATTCCCAACGTCAATTATGCCGACGATCTTGAAGCCCTCAATTTCCAGGACATTCCCGCTTCCGAGTGCCCGAAAGGGTCAGGAGATCCCGTCTAATCGCAACACGTCCACAATGTCTCCAATGGACCGAGCGGGAGAGAAGGCAGGCTGCCGGACCAAAAGCTGTGCGTTGGCGAGCGTGAGTTGCGAACCTGAATCCTGATTGCGCAGGAGTTGAACCGCATGGTCATTTATAGTCCCGCGAACAATTGTTTCGCGATCGCCGCATGCGGTGAGCGGCGCGGCCAGAGGCAGGCCTTGCCATTGGAGCGCCAGAAAAGGATCGCCGCCGCTCAAACCAAGAATAAGCGGGGCGAGAAGCAGGCGCGCCGTCACGAGCGCTGAAGTTGGGTTGCCGGGCAATCCCAGGATCATTGCCTCGCCCGCACGACCGAGCCAGACCGGTTTGCCCGGCTTGATCGCGACCTTCGAGAACAGGATTTCGAGATCATGCCGCTCGAATATACGTCGCGAGAAATCACGCTCACCGACAGACGCGCCGCCCGTCACGATGATGAGATCGCTTGACGCGAGCAAAGCGCCGGCCGCTGCCTGCATCGCGGTGAGATCATCGGCGAGGTGGCGCCGTGCTACGACCTCTGCGCCCCACTCCCGTGCAAAGGCGGCGATCCCCAGTGAAACGCTATCTGGTATCATGCCCGGGTGCTGGCGGGCTGTACCAGGCGCAACCAGTTCATCGCCGGTGCTTACCACGGATATGCGCGGACGGCGCCACACGGTAAGTGTCGATTGATCCGCACCGGCCGCAGCGATCAGGGCTGCAGGCGTCAGCCTGGCACCTGCTCCAAGCAGAGTATCGCCACAAGCAAAGTCCGATGCGCGCTTGCGGATATGCCGCGATGGGCCCGGCATTTCCGCGACGAAGGCCGTGTCGCCATCCCGGGTCACATTCTCCTGTATCATGATCCGGTCCGTGCCGGCGGGAACTGGCGCGCCCGTGAATATCCGCACGGCCTGGCCCTTCGCCACATCTCCTGTGAAGCCCGCGCCGGGATAAGATGCCCCAATCACGGTCAGGCTCGCTGACGGTTCCAGGTCCGCAGTCTGCACAGCGTAGCCGTCCATCGCAGAGACATCACTTATGGGCGAATCAATCTGCGCCAGTACGGGTTCGGCAAGAAGGCGGCTCGCTGCGTGATCGAGTGAAACGGTTTCGATGCCCAGAGGTTTTGCTGCGCTCGCGATCAGCGCCACAGCGTCATCGAAACTGATCATGGGTTTGCTTGTGTGCGATGCCAGTCGCCCGATTTGCCTCCGGACTTGGCTGATACGGCAATATCGCCAATCACCATCGTCCGGTCGATGGCTTTGAGCATATCGAACAGTGTGAGGCAGGCTATGGAAACAGCCGTCAGCGCTTCCATCTCCACGCCGGTAACCCCGTCCGTCTTGACTTCAGCGCTTATCCGAAAGCCGGGCAACGCGTCATCGATCGCAATAGTGACCGACGCTTTGGTCAGGGGAAGGGGGTGGCAAAGCGGTATGAGATCCGATGTGCGCTTGGCCGCCATGATGCCGGCCAGTTCGGCGGTATGGATGACAGCGCCTTTGGGCGCTGTCCCGGCCCGAACCATAATCAAGGTTTCTTGGCGGCAGCGCAGGACACCCTCCGCACTGGCAACGCGTGCCGTGACCTCCTTGGCCGAGACATCGACCATATGGGCGCGTCCCTCACCGTCCAGATGCGTGAGGCTGTTCATGCGCAGATATGCCGCAAGCGCGGTATCTGCCCAGCGAGCGAGCATGGGCGAAAGCGACTGTCGAGCTCGAGCGACAGGACCAGGTCCCAGCCATCCCGGCAAGCGCCGGTCGAGCCTGGCAAGCAGAATATGAAGGTGTCTCCAATCTGTCCGGCAAACGCGCGAGACTGCAACGTCGAGACGCCGACCGTGCCCAGGCTTGCCTGATGGAAGACGACCCCGAACCCGTCCATCTCGCGGCGGAAAAGCGGGCGCACTGCCTCAGGCGTCACATCGCGGGGCGAAAATCCTGTACCGCCAGTACTGATAATCAGGTCCACATCCTGATCGGCCGACCAGTTTTCGACGGCTGCCTGGATTGCAGGCACCTCGTCCGTGACGATGCCTCGTGCCGCAAGAATATGGCCCGCCGCGACCAGACGTTCAGAAAGGAGAGCACCGGATTTGTCCGTCTCCTGCGTGCGCGTATCGGATATGGTCAGCACGGCTATTCGCAGCGGATGGAAGATCAGTGTTTCATCTATACCCGGCAATGATCATCCCCATTCCTGTCATGCCCAACGGTCAAGCTCCCTATAGTCCTCCGCACGAGGCTCAATCCAGTGCGATCCTGCAGGGCCAATTTCTTTCTTCCAGAAGGGCGCACGGGTCTTCAATTGGTCCATCAGATAGTCTGCAGCCTCGAAGGCCGCACGTCGATGAAGAGCGGCGGCGGCAACGAACACGATGGGCTCGGCTTGGCCGATTAGGCCATGGCGATGCGCGACAAGGAGTCCCAGTACGGAGAAACGATCTCGTGCTTCCTGAACAATGGCGCTGATGACTTTTTCCGTGAAGCCCGGATAGCTGTCCAGTTGCAGGGCGGAGACCTCAGCATCCTTGCTTTTTGACCGCACACTGCCGGTAAAACTCACAATGGCGCCGGCTTGCGAAACGCTACTGGTGAACTGCTCCAGCAATTGTGTCGGATGAATGGGCTCGGGCTGGACAATGATCATCCCTCAGCCTCCACTAAAGGGCGGAAAAAAGGCCACCTCATCGCCGTCGTTCAAGTTGACGTCGCCCAGTTCGATCACCTGGTTGACCGCCATTCTGCCTTTTCCTGAGGCAAGCGCTTTCCCCACTTCCGGCAGCTGCTCTGCTAACATGCTGTGCAAGGAAGAAAGGCTGGGCGCATCGATCTGGCGCTCAGTCCATCCAGCGCTTTCGGCGAACCATCCAAATAGCAGCACTTGCGGCATGGTCTAGCCGCCCGTCATCGACATAGATCGCAAAACCGCAGGCGCCTGCCCGCGCCGATCGATCCGGAAGTCATGGCCTTTTGGCTTGCGGGCAATAGCATCCTGAATGGCGCGCAAGACGGGACCATCATCGTCTTGGCTTGCGCGCAGCGGCTCCCGCAGGTCTGCGGCATCGTCTTGGCCCAGACACATAAACAAAGTTCCTGTGCATGTCAGCCGCACACGATTGCAACTTTCACAGAAATTATGGGTGAGCGGTGTGATGAAACCGAGCTCGCCACCGGTTTCCTCGACACGGACATAGCGGGCGGGCCCGCTGGTGCGTTTCGTCAGCGGTAATAAGGTCCAGCGTTCTGCCAGCGCGGCGCGAACCTGGGAGAGCGGCAAATACTGGTCGGTCCGGTCTTCCTCCACTTCCCCCATCGGCATCGTTTCGATCAGCGTGATGCCGAGGCCATGGCGATGTGCCCATGCAATCTGGTCGTCAATTTCTGTCTCATTGACGCCGCGTAGCGCCACCATATTGATCTTGATGGAAATGCCGACTGCCTGGGCTTCGGCAATTCCGTCGAGAACCCGGGTGATGTCGCCACCCCGCGTGACCCGGGCGAAGCGATCCGGATCGAGCGAGTCGATCGACACATTGATACGTCGGATGCCAGCGCGTGCCAGATCAGTCGCATAGCGGCCAAGCTGGGTGCCGTTGGTAGTCAGTGTGAGTTCGGACAGCGCGCCGCTCTGCAGATGGCGACCAAGCCGCTCGACAAGTCCGATAAATCCGCGCCGCACGAGCGGTTCACCCCCCGTCAGCCGGATACGCCGAGTTCCGTTAGCTACGAACAGGCTGCAAAGCCTGTCGAGTTCTTCGATTGTTAGCAGCTCTATCCGAGGTAGGAAGGCTTGCTTTTCTTTCATGCAATAGACGCAGCGCAGGTCACAGCGATCGGTCACGGAAACTCGCAGATAGTCAACACGCCGACCGAATGGGTCGACGAGCGCCGCTGCTGGAAGGGGTAAACCGGTATTGGACATGAGGCTCGATTGTTACGGATGCTCGTGCGCCCCTTATCAGCCGGCTAAGCGAGGGCCGTCTTACCTTGGAGCGCTACATGACCTTATGGGAGCTGCTTTCGCTGGAGACAAGTGAAAGCAGCGTTTTTCGCACAAGGAATAGCTTTTCCTAATTTGACTATTAGTCATAGATTCAGCCCATTATGTCTAAATCATCACTGCCTGGCACGCACAGTGATGCCAATGACCCTTGGATCGCTGGGCGTACCTACGATCAATCCGGAATTGCCTGCTTGAATGGTCACATTCTGGATATAGTTTTTATTGAACAGATTGCGGGCAAAAACCGACAGTTCCACGCTCGGGCCAAATCGGACACCAATACTCCCATTCACCACGGTGTAGCCCTGGATTACGGTGTAGGCAGAAGCCGTCGGATCGCCAAAGACTCTCGTTCTCGCGTTTGAGTCGGCATGAAGGAGGAGAGCGCTATCACGGCCCAGGACACTCATGGGTTGCGTGTAATCGGCACCGAGCGTGATCGACCATTTGGGCAGGCCTGACAACCCCCTGCCGCTGAGATCACACGACGACGTGCCAGTGCCGATCCGCTCGATGGGGCATGGGCCATTGGGATAGGAAACATATTTGCCTGCAGCATAGGCAGCCGAGGCGCGCAGCTGAAGATTTTGGCTGACCTGGGCAATTGCGTCACCCTCCAGGCCTTTCACACGAACCTTGGGAATGTTGGCAAGATAGGTTCGCAGCGCTACCGCCGCTCCGGTGTCGGTGACATTGGTCTGAAAATCTCGAACCGAAGTGTAGTAGGCGTCTAGATTGAGGATCAGTCGGCGGTCGCAAAATTGCGTCTTAACTCCGATTTCGTAGGCAGTATTTCTCTCCGGTTTCACCACGGCCGTATTCAGTGCGGGCAGGTTATTATTGTCGAGTGCGAGCCCGGCCATGTTGATACCGCCGGATTTCGCCCCCCGCGCATAGCTCGCATAGCCTAGAATTTCGTCAGTCATCTCGTAAGAGATGTTGGCACGCCCGGTAAAGTCACCATCCTTGTCCCGAGCGCTATAGCTTTGCCCGCGAAGGATGGAGAGCTGGCTAGCGCGCTGAGCAGCAGTTACTAATGCCGGTCCGCCGAACGTGAAGGTGTCATAAGAGCCTTCCTTTTCCTCGTACGTGTAGCGCAGGCCGCCGGTTAGCGTCAGTCCCGCAGCAGGGCGCCAGTTGACCTCGCCAAATGCTGCATAACTGTCCGAGCGAAAATCCGTATGCCCGTCAGTCCCATAGCCGTCGAGAAGATTGGAATTGTTAAACAGCAGCCAATAGGCGGCCAAGGGCCCATAGATTGAGATCGGACGGCCAGTGATTTTCTGTCGAAAGAAATAGAGTCCGCCGACGTAGTTGACCGCGCCTTCGCCATTCGAGGCAATTCGTAACTCCTGACTATATTGGTCCTGACGCGATGGAATATGCTGGGTAGTCTGGATCGGAAGGCCGGTATAATCCCGGTCATTGGCTGCGTCCCAGTTCCAAAAGCGCCAGGCGGAGACCGATGTCAGCGTCACTCCACCCCGGCTCCAGTCAGCAATCGCCGACACGCCGCCTTCGTTGGTTTTGACGCCGAGGGCAGCGTCAATGTCGGTCAGCCGGTCATAAGGGTCGAAACTGGGCGGCATGTAGGCGCCTCCCGGGGCGCTAGCCGCAAGGGCTGCATATTGACGGGCTGCCGCCTTGAGCGTCGGCGCTGTGCGCAAATAAACCTGGGTGCAACATTCACTGTCGAAATTCGCGAAATCAGCGATCAGGCGAAGCTGGAAGTCCTGCGAGGGCTTGAACAGCAACTGCGCCCGGACCGCCTGATTGCCTAAGTTATTCTGATCCCGCCCGGCGGCCACATTGTGGATGACGCCATCCCGCCGGGTCGTGAGACCGGAAATCCGAAACGCAAGCGTATCGGAGATGGGACCGGATGCTGAGGCCTTTGCCTGCAGGAAATTCTTGCTACCGTATGACAGCTCTTCATGTGCTTCTGGCGAAAATGTCGGCAATTTGGTAGTGATGTTGATGGCGCCAGCTGTGCTGTTTTTGCCAAAGAGCGTCCCTTGCGGTCCACGTAAGACCTCAATCTGATCGATGTCTGTGAAGTCAAATGCCGCGGTGGACGGGCGGGCGTGATAGACCTGATCGACATAGAAGCCGACCTCCGGTTCCAGGCCATCATTAGCCTGACTTACGGCTACGACGCTGCTGCCAAGACCTCGGATAGTAAATGCCGTATTACGCGGATTGGCCGAACTATAATTGAGGCTGGGCACGAGAAGGCTTAGCTGGACACCTCGAAGAACCGGTGGGTTTCGGCGCATTGGCGTCGGTGCGGACCGCGAAGGCATGGCAGGGTTGATGCTGCCACGTATTCTTCGGTGATTTCCATGTCTCCGGCGCCGTTTGATGCCGGTTTTGGCATCATTCAGGCACAGTTCGCCCCTCAAGCCAGGCGAGGCGCTGGAGATTGTAGACCAGGTTCGCCATGCCGATCTTGATAGTGGCGCGGGCAATGCCGATGGTGCGCACAACGAGCTTCATGCGGTGCTTTTGCCCGGCGAACACATGCTCGACCTGAGCGCGGATCTTCGAGCGCCGGGTATTGGCCCTGGCGATGTGTTCAGGCAGTGGCCGCTGCGGCTTTCGCTTCTGATGGATGTGGCTGGTGAACATGCCACCTGCCAGGAATGCCTCGTTCTTCTTCGAGCGATAGGCGGTATCGGCCCAGACGCCTGAGCCGGTATTCGCCTTGCTGATCAGAACGGGCAGCCGCGCGCCGTCATGGGCATTGGCAGCGCTGGCATCCCAGGTGCGGATCAAGCCGTGAGCCCGGTCGATGCCGACATGATTTTTGTAGCCGAACATCGGAATGGCAAGGTCGACCGGCTTGGCCGCCTTGGGGTCGGCACCCTCCCGGACCTTGGCCTTGCTGTACTTGATCGACCAGCGGGCATCACGATCCTTTTGCCGAGCCTTCGCTGGTTTCCAGTCTTCGGGCACGCGCCCTTCCTTAATCGTGATCTTCTCGGCTTCGGTGTTGCGCTGCTTGGGCGCAGGCACGACTGTCGCGTCGATGATCTGCCCGCCCATGGCGAGATAGCCCCGGTCGGTCAGCGCGGCATCGAAGCGCGAGAAGAGCTTGTCGATTGCTTTTGCCTGCACCAGGCGCTCGCGGAACAGCCACACCGTGGTTGCGTCCGGCACCTTGCCATCGAGCCCAAGGCCCAGGAAACGCTGGAACGAGAGCCGGTCCTTGATCTGAAATTCCGTTGCCTCGTCCGACAGCGAATAGAGTGCCTGCAGCACCAGGATCTTGAACATCAGTACCGGGTCAAACGGCGGTCGACCGCCCTTGCCACGAACACTCCGGCGTAGAGCGGCAATCAACGGACCGCGGAAAATCTCGAAGTCTACAACCCCGGATAACCGCTCCAGCGGATCACCCGCTGCACTCAGGGCCTCATATCTTTCCGAAAGATCAAAGAAACCGGGTTGCCCAGCCATCATCGCCTCCGCTCATCCGCGAAGGCAATGAATCAAAATCAGCCCTCAAACGCCAGAGTTTTTCGAGGCGTCCAGCTGGGCGGTGTTCACTGTATAGGATTTGTCTAGCAACTCGCCGCCTATGACGGAAAGTGATCCGGCGATAGCTTGGGCATTTTCGCTTCTGCGGCGGGCCGTTACAATGATTGGTGCAACGCCAACGCCAACGCCAACGCCAACGCCAACACCATCACCGCCATCATCGCGGAGAGCGCTGTTCTCAGCTTCATTCTCGCTGTCTGCGGCGGATGCGGGAGATGCAATCGCCATTGATAACGCCAGCGCTGCTACGCCGCCGAACACCGATTTTTTCAAGATAACCCCCTGTGACCAGCTTACACGCAGCCATTGTCTATATCTCATCGTATATAGAGCTAGTCGGCTTGCGCAAGGCACCTGCAGCGTAAATGCTCAGCAGTCTTTCACTGGTCTAACCGGATTGGTCGTCTGGTGATTTGGCCTGGCGGGGCTGACTGAGAAGAGCATTGGACAGTCGATCAAGGGCGGCACTCTTGCCCAATCGCGCGGCTTCAGCCTCAAGCGAACGGTAGGCTTCAAGAATATCCAGACCAATCGGTGTTACGCGCGCGCCACGGTCACGGCCGCCACCGGTGCGTGTTTCAACCAGCTTCTCGGCGTAGCAGCGGTTCATTTCGTCCACCAGTAGCCATGTCCGTCTGTAGCTCATGCCCAAGGCGCGCCCTGCTGCTGAAATGGACTGATGCTGCGCGATGGCAGCCAGGAGATCGGCCTTGCCAGGCCCCATCGCAATTTCGTCGCCACAGAAAAGTTGCAGCTTGATTTTCAGTGATCCAATGCGCACGTCTTCAATCCGTTCTAACAGTCTTTCCAAAGGCTGCGGCTTGAATAAGCCGAGGCCGCTTTCCACAAATTCGGTCATCATACCCCACTTGCCGACTAGCGTCTCGACCATGATGCGCATTCATCGCAATCGATAGAGGATCGATTTGGCATTTCGTGCTTTACCGAAACGAATGATGACGAGATAGCGGTGTACATGGGCGACAGTGAGATCCTTTGGGCCAAAGCACAGGAATGGCATGACAGTGCTCTGGCCATCGCGACTGTGACTGCGACATGGGGATCGGCGCCCCGCCCCAGAGGCAGCCATATGCTCATTCATGCCGATGGCAGGTTCGAAGGTTCGGTATCGGGAGGATGCGTCGAAGGTGATATTCTGCAGGCGGCCAGCGAGGTCATTGCTTCGGGTGAGAGTCAGTCTCGATCCTACGGCGTATCCAATGATGATGCGTGGCAGGTAGGGCTCCCCTGCGGTGGGGAAATATCAGTCCTGGTCCAACCTGTTAATAACAGCGCTTTTCCCTTTTCCCTTCTCGCCGATATCGCTGCTGCGCAGGCTGATGGGCGCAGATTTGCGGTTTCGACCGACACGCAAACGGGCGTCAGCCGGGCAGGTGAAGAGGCCGGATTGTTCGTGAATGTCTATCGCCCACCGCGGCGCTTGATCATTGTTGGCGCCGTCCAGATTGCCCAGTCGCTCGCCGCTATTGCGCATCATGCCGACGTCACAGCCATAATTGTTGATCCGCGGGGCCGGTATCTCACGGCAGAGCGGTTTCCAGACCAGGTTCTTGATGATCGCTGGCCCGACGAAGCCATTGCGGCTTTGGCGCCTGACGAGGCAACAGCCGTGGTTACGCTAAGCCATGACCCGAAAATTGACGATCCTGCACTTGTCGCAGCGCTGAACGCCCCGACTGGCTATGTCGCGGCCCTTGGTTCGCGCAAAAGCCACGCGGCCCGTCTTGAGCGCTTGGCAGCCAGCGGGATTTCTGATGAAGTCCTTGCACGTATCAACGGCCCGGCAGGCCTTGACATCGGGGCGATCGGGCCGGCGGAAATCGCTGTTTCCATATGTGCAGGCATGATCAAGGCCCTTAATGGTCACGCCTGAGCGGGTTGCCGCAGTCTTACTTGCGGCCGGGCAATCTCGACGGTTTGGGCAGTCAGACAAAATGCTGCTTCAGCTGGGCGGACAGCCGATGGTGATGCATGCAGCCCAAATGCTATCAATGTTTGGCCTAGGTAGGCTTTTCGCAGTCTGCCCGCTGGATGGCGACGCGGCCGTTGACCTCGTCAGCGCGAAGGGTTTTACTTGCATACGCACCACGCAACGCGACGGCGACCTGTCTCACTCGCTGGCAACCGGTGTCCGGGCTGTCGCCGCTTTGCCTGACGTGAGCGCAATACTAATATGCCTCGCCGACATGCCTTTTGTGACCTCACAGCATATTCAACGGTTGCTCGACGCGCATGACGGTGGACCTACGTCCATCATTGCTTCGTCAGACGGCGGAACGTCGATGCCGCCGGCCCTGTTCGGGCGAACGCACTTCGAGGCCCTTATGTCGTTGGAGGGAGACGCTGGAGCCAGAGCGTTATTGACGATGGCGAAGCTGGTCCATGCAGACAGTGCAATACTCAAGGATATTGATCGGATTGAGGACCTCCCCGGCTGATCGGCCTTTTGATGGATCATTTCGCGTTCTGCTTCGTCTCATAGAGATGACGGGCAAATGGAGGCAATATGAAGGACAGCAGGCTTGGTGCTGTGACGCGAAGGGCGATGATCGGCGGGAGCGTTGCCGTAGCCGCCGCGCCTGCAGTTGTGCGAGGAGCATCCGTGCGCGGTGAACGTGGTGGTGAAGGGACACTCCCGGTCACCTTGAAGATCAACGACAAATCCCACCATCTTGCGCTCGATCCGCGCACGACACTCCTTGATGCGCTCAGGGAACATCTCCATCTCACCGGGAGCAAGAAGGGGTGTGATCACGGACAGTGCGGGGCGTGCACCGTGATCGTTGAGGGCAGACGCATCAACAGCTGCCTTAGCTTTGCCATAATGCATGATGGTGATGAGATCACGACGATCGAAGGACTGGGATCGCCAGCAAACCTGCATCCTATGCAGAAGGCCTTTGTCGTCCATGACGGCTATCAATGTGGCTACTGCACGCCTGGACAGATATGCTCGGCGGTTGCGATGCTGGATGAAATTGACGCCGGGATCCCGAGCCATGTGACGCATGACCTTGAGATGGTCGCCTTCTCTGTCGAGGAGGTGCGGGAGCGTATGAGCGGCAATATCTGTCGGTGTGCCGCCTACTCAAATATCGTCGCTGCAATTACGGACGTAGCGGGAAAGCAGGACGCATGAGACCATTCACCTACGAGCGCGCAGAGACGCCTGCCCAGGCCGCCGCGGCGGCGCTGGCGCATCCGGGCGCTCGGTTTATCGCTGGCGGAACAAATCTGATTGATCTTATGAAGTTGCAGATCGAAACGCCGGGCCATCTGGTGGACGTTAATCGGCTATCCCTCGATCGGATCGAGGAAACGCCTGAGGGTGGTCTACGTATCGGGGCGCTTGTACGAAATACTGATCTTGCTTCGGATAAGCGTATAAGACGCGATTACGCGGTCCTTAGCCGTGCTCTGTTGGCTGGCGCCTCCGGTCAGCTTCGCAACAAAGCCACGACTGCTGGCAATCTGCTCCAGCGAACCCGATGCGCCTATTTCTACGATACGAGTAAGCCCTGCAACAAGCGCAAGCCCGGATCGGGCTGCGCAGCCATCGGCGGCGCAAGCCGTGGCCTGGCTATCCTGGGGGGCAGTGACAGTTGCATCGCAACCCATCCTTCCGACATGGCGGTTGCCATGCGCCTGCTCGACGCGACGATTGAAACCGTGTCCTCGGATGGTTCGACACGGGCGATACCCATCGCAGATTTCCATCGTCTGCCTGCTGACACGCCGCACATCGAGAGTACGCTGGCGCGTGGCGAACTGATCACGGCTGTTACGCTCCCAAAACCATTGGGCGGCACGCACGTCTACCGGAAGGTCCGGGATCGTGCGTCCTACGCCTTCGCATTGGTTTCAGTAGCGGCAGTCATCAAGAAAGATGGCGGCAGCCGCTTTGCTTTTGGCGGCCTGGCGCCCAAGCCCTGGCGGACTGATGTGGCAGACGCGGCAGCATCCAGGGGTGCTGCGGCAGTTGCCGAGGCAGCCCTGGCCGGCGCGAAGGTCACCCGCGACAATGCCTTCAAAAAGACGTTGGCCGCACGGACACTGGCGTCGATCTATTCGGAGGTGCCATCATGAAGTTCGACAGCCCGGCACAGGCCAATCCCATCGATCGCGGCAAAGTCATCGGCATCCCGCATGACCGCATTGATGGACCTGCCAAAGTAACCGGTAAAGCGCCCTATGCCTATGAACGGCATGATGTTGCACCCAACGCTGCCTATGGCTGGATGGTCGGATCAGCCATCGCGAAGGGCCGCGTTGTGAAGATAGATGCGCGTCTGGCAGAAGCTGCGCCAGGCGTTCTCGCGGTCGTCACGCATGAAAATGCAGGACCTTTGGGCAAGGGCAAGATGAACACGGCGCATCTGCTGGGTGGGCCCCTCATCGAGCATTATGATCAGGCGTTGGCCGTTGTTGTGGCGCAAACGCTTGAGGAGGCGCGAGATGCCGCGAAACTGGTGCAGATTGATTATGAGCATGGGAAAGGTCAGTTTGATCTTGCTGCTGCAAAAGGGGCCGCTGTTAAGCCGGAGGAGTCGCCAGACTCGCCTCCGGATACCGCAACAGGTGATTTTTCCGGAGCTTTTGCGAGCGCGCCTATCAAGATTGACCACGTCTATACGACTCCTGATCACAGCCATGCGATGATGGAACCGCATGCGACCACTGCGGCTTGGAAAGATGGCAAACTCACGCTCTGGACGTCGAATCAGATGATTGCCTGGGCGGTCAAGGAGGTGGCGCTCACGCTCAAGATGAAGCCTGAAGACGTCCACATCATCTCGCCTTATATCGGCGGCGGATTTGGCTCGAAATTATTTGTACGCGCGGACGCTCTGCTTGCAGCATTAGGCGCGCGGGCCGTCGGTCGGCCGGTAAAGGTGGCGCTCGCGCGTCCCCAAATCCCCAATAATACGACCCATCGACCAGCCACGATCCAACGGATCAGACTGGGTGCAAACCGGGAAGGGGTCATCACCGCCATCGGCCACGAGTCCTGGTCTGGCGATCTCCCAGGCGGAGGCCCGGAGACCGCGGCGATGCAGACACGCCTCCTTTATGGTGGCGAGAACCGGATGACGGCCCATCGGCTCGCGACGCTCGACTTGCCTGAGGGCAATGCCATGCGTGCTCCGGGAGAAGCGGTAGGCCTTCTCGCGCTCGAGGTAGCCATGGACGAGTTGGCTGAGGCATGTGGTGTCGACCCGGTCGAGCTACGTATTCGCAACGACATCCAATATGATCCCGAAGCTGGTCCCAAGCGACTATTTTCGAGCCGAAAACTTGTCGAGTGCCTGAAACAGGGCGCTGATCGCTTTGGTTGGTCAAAACGCAATTCTAAGCCTGGGCAGATCAGGGACGGCCGCTGGCTCGTTGGCATGGGCGTCGCAGCAGCATTTCGCAACAATCTGACCCAGAAATCTGGAGCGCGTATAACGGTTGATAGGAAAGGTCACGTCATCGTCGAAACCGACATGACCGATATCGGTACCGGCAGTTACACTATTATCGCGCAGACAGCAGCCGAAATGCTCGGCGTTCCAATCGAGTCTGTCGAAGTGCGCCTGGGAGACAGTCATTTTCCGGCATCTGCCGGTTCCGGCGGTCAGTGGGGCGGCAATAGCGCAACAGCCGGCGTTTACGCGGCCTGTATGGCGGCGCGCGCGGCACTTTCGCAAAAGGCCGGTTTCAACGTCGAGGATGCCGTATTTGAGGATAGCGCAATCCGTTCCGCCGGTCGGATAGTACCGCTCGGCCAGGCAGCTGGGCGCGAAGGCATTATCGCGGAAGATTCCATGGAATATGGCGATCTGGATAAGCAATATGCGCAGGCAACTTTCGGGGCGCACTTTTGCGAAGTCGGCGTGGAGATGTACACGGGTGAAACGCGCATCCGGCGCATGGGTGGTGCATTTGCTGCCGGGCGCATTCTCAATCCCAAATCGGCAAGAAGCCAGGTGATCGGAGCAATGGCAATGGGTGTGGGTGCGGCGCTTATGGAGGAGTTGGTCGTCGATCCGCGATTTGGATATTTCGTCAACCACGACATGGCGGAGTATCAAGTCCCTGTGCATGCCGACATCCCGGAGCAGGATGTGTTGTTCATCGAAGAGCTGGACGACAAATCTTCACCCATGAAGGCCAAGGGTGTTGGGGAACTCGGGATTTGCGGTGCAGGAGCAGCGGTCGCTAACGCTATCTACAATGCCTGTGGGGTGAGAGTGAGAGATTATCCAGTCACACTCGATAAGCTGCTTGCGAAGATGCCTGCAATCGCCTGATAGCGCTAATCACAGCCTTAGGCTTACAAGGCGGCTTGCATCATGCGAGCTTCCGAAAATGCATCTTTTCGCGGCGATGCTAAACAATCCCGGGGAACTTTGCAGCTCATAAGCGGGTCTAGCAGATACTGTACTTCCCGTTGGCGTCTGTAATCTGGAAGATTGTTCGACCCTTTGGAAGTGTGGAAGGCGAGGGGAATAGGCTATACGAGGGATGGCCGAATTTCTGAGCAGTTCGAATTTTGCGAAACATTGTAAGCTTGCTTGCAGCTGTAGGATTATCAAATCGAGCGCCACGCCGACGCGCCGCCACATTGGAGGACTGAGAGATGCCCATACTGATCAATGGCAATCCAAGATCGCTCCCTGACGACCCGCGCGTCTCGCTTTTGGATTTTTTGCGAGAAGAGCTGCACATGCCCGGGACAAAAAAAGGATGCAATCAGGGTGCTTGCGGCGCTTGCACCGTGCTTGTCGATGGCGAACGCATCCTGTCCTGCCTTGGCCTGGCTGTTCAATATGAGGGTCGGGATATCACGACGATCGAAGGCCTGTCGGTCGATGGCGATTTGCATCCCCTGCAGAAGGCTTTCATCGAATATGACGGCTTCCAATGCGGCTACTGCACGCCCGGTCAGATATGCTCTGCGATCGGCATGGCATCCGAGATAAGGCGCGGCGCGCCAAGCCATGTCAGTGCCGATCTGGCCGGCGATATAGTCATTACACGAGAAGAATTGCAGGAGCGGATGAGCGGCAATCTCTGTCGCTGCGGCGCGCATAACGGCATCATCGACGCAATCCGCGAAACCATGACAGCGGAGGTTCAAGGATGACGCCGTTTCAGTATCATCGGGCCGCCACCGTGGCTCAGGCGCTGCAGCTCGGTATCGGTGGAGCACCGGCCTTTCTTGGCGGTGGCACCAACCTGGTGGATCTGATGCGCGAGACGGTCGAGAGACCCGACCGGCTTGTCGATGTCACAGGTCTTTCACGCGCTATCGAAGTCACAAGCGAAGGGGGGCTGATGATCGGAGCTGCCGCAACCAACGCGGCATTGGCTGAACATCCTATGGTCAAAACAGCATATCCGATGCTCAGCCGTGCGATCCTGGCAGGTGCCTCGGCGCAGATCAGAAATATGGCTACTATCGGTGGCAACCTGCTCCAACGGACACGCTGCGCCTATTTCTATGATACGGAAGGATCGCGGTGTAACAAGCGGGCACCAGGGTCTGGCTGTGATGCGATTGGCGGTTTCAATCGTAACCATGCAATCTTGGGTGCTTCCCCCGCCTGCGTGGCGACGCACCCATCAGATATGTGCGTCGCTTTGGCTGCCCTCAACGCAAATATCCATCTTGAAGGCGTCGGTGGAATGCGGGTTCTGCCATTCATTGATTTTCATCGTTTGCCGGGAGATCGCCCTGAAGCGGATACGATGTTAGAGCGTGGCGAACTAATCACTGCCATTGAACTGCCATCGCTGACGCTGGCTTCGCAATCAACCTATCGAAAAGTGCGAGATCGCTCAAGCTATGCCTTTGCGCTGGTCTCAGTCGCAGCGGCATTGGAGATAGATGATGGTCGGATCGTTGACGTGCGCATCGCCTTTGGCGGGGTAGCACACAAGCCATGGCGCGCCCTCGTTGCGGAGACATATCTGAGAGATGGGCCTGCTAGCTTGGAGGCCTTCCAAAAGGCGGCTGACGCAGAATTGGCAGCAGCTGAACCGCTCAGTGAAAATGGTTTCAAGGTTGATTTGGTTGTCCGCACACTCGTTGCGGTGCTTGCAGACCTTGCCGGAGTACAAGCATGAGTATCGTTGATTCCGCGAAAGCTTCAGCGCAAGCGGCTATGCAAAAGGCCATGGAAAAGCTCGTACCGCTTGCGCCCGACAGCTGGATCCCGGGCGGAAATCCCGATCCGCTAATCAGCCGGAAACATGGCATGATCGGCATGCCTGTTTCGCGACTTGACGGTCCGCTCAAAGTGCAGGGATTAGCGCAATTTGCTGCTGAAGTGGTATTGGACGAAATGGTCTACGCTGCGTTGGCCTATTCCTCGATACCCAGTGGCCAGATATCGGGGCTAGATACGCAAGCGGCAGAGGCGGCACCCGGCGTTATGCTGGTCATGACACACACTAACGCGCCGCGAATGAAGGCGCCGGCAGTTTTCGGGTCGTCACCGACTGCAGTCGGGCCAGCAGACCTGCCTATCATGCAGGATGAACGCGTTCATTGGAACGGTCAGCCAATCGCTGTGGTTTTGGCGAACACGCAAGAGCAGGCCGATCATGCAAAGTCGCTCATCAGCGTCGATTATGTGGCAGAGGCTTCGACAACATCGTTTGCGGGAGCAAAAGCGGGAGGTTCTGAGCCGGGGCTGTTTATGGGTCAGCCGCTGAGCACCAAGATTGGCGATGCCGAATCCGCACTGATTACGGCGCCTCACCAGGTCGACAATGTCTACAGAACACCCCGGCACAGCCACAACCCGATCGAACCACATGCCGCAACGGTATTTTGGGACGGTGATACGCTAGTGATCCACGATTCCACGCAAATGGTCACGGCAGAGGCGCAGACCATTGCTGATGTCTTCGGGCTTGAGTTTGATCAGGTCCGCATCCTTTCCCCCTATGTCGGCGGTGGCTTTGGTAGCAAGGGGCTATGGGATCATCAGATCCTTGGCGCAGCAGCGGCAAAGCTGGCTGGGCGCCCTGTGCGGATCGCTCTGTCGCGTGAGGGCGTCTATCGGATTGTCGGTGGTCGCACATTGACCGAGCAGCGTGTTGCTTTGGGCGCGGATGAGAGCGGACATCTCACATCCATCATTCACAGCGGCACCGTCGCGATGACTCCACACAATAACATGCCCGAGCCGTTCATACTCGGCACCCGGTCTGCCTACGCAGCCGATAATTTTGCGCTTTCCGTCGAAACCGTGAAAATGAACATGCTTGCAAATACGTTCATGCGCGCGCCGGGAGAAGCGGTCGGGACCTTTGGATTGGAGTCGGCGATCGATGAGCTCGCGGTGGAACTTGGCATGGATCCCGTCGAGCTGCGCATTCGCAATGAGCCGGGAACGGATCCGACATCCAAACTTCCCTTTTCTTCTCGGCACATAGTCGAGGCTTGGCGCGCAGGCGCTGAACGCTTTGGTTGGAGTGCCCGAAATCTCTCGCCGGGCACTCGCCGCGAAGGGGAATGGCTGATAGGTCTGGGCTGCGCCACTGGCACCTATCCCTATTACCGTATGCCTGGCGCTGCAGCCCGCATCACGCTAAAACGCGACGCAACAGCTGTGGTGGAGATCGCTGCTCACGAAATGGGAATGGGCACCGCGACGACAACTGCGATGGTGGCTGCGGAGCGGCTGGGTCTGCCCATGAACGATATCGAAATACGCTATGGCGATTCGATTATTCCGGGAGCCATTATGGCCGGTGGATCACAGCAGACTGCGGCGATTGGCGGAGCCGTAATCGCGGCCCACAGTGCACTCGTTACCGAACTGCTCAAACTTGCAGGAAACGACTCTCCTCTTGCAGGTCTTTCGCCAGGCGAAGTGGGCAGTTTCGATGGCGGATTGGCGAAGGTGGACGACACATCCGTATTCGAAAGCTATGCGTCAATTCTGGATCGCGCGCGGCAGGATGAGGTTGTTGCTGCAGAAGAGGCCTCTCAACCGCTTGAGCTCATGCGCTGGTCCATGCATTCGCACAGCGCTATTTTCTGCGAAGTCGGCGTCAGCAGCGTCACTTGTGAAACGCGGGTGCGACGCATTCTGGGCTCGTTTGACTGCGGCCGCATATTGAACCCCAAAACAGCCCGCAGCCAATTTCGTGGGGGGATAATAATGGGGCTCGGTATGGCGCTCATGGAGGAAACCCTGTTCGATGAGCGCAACGGTCGGATCATGAATCCAAGTCTGTCAGAGTATCATGTCCCAGTGCATATGGACGTGCCAGAGATTGACGTCATATGGACGGACATCGCTGACCCCCATTCTCCCATGGGCGCGCATGGCATAGGTGAGATTGGCATTACTGGTGTCGCCGCAGCAGTCGCGAATGCTATTTACAATGCAACTGGTAAGCGAGTGCGCGACCTTCCTCTTACGCTCGAGAAATTGATGTAAATCTTTCACCAATTACTACACGATCGAGCCTTTAATCGTACCATAGCCGGAAGTTTTGAGATAATTTCGACATTCGTTGGGAGTATAGCGATCGCAGATATTGCCTATGGCTTACCATAGGGCACAATCTTTTTTGTGCCTGTGCGACGAAGATGTGCCTTGAGTTTGGAGAAGGCCATGTCGGTTGGATTTTAGTCGGGGCTGTACGGAGGCGTGAAGAGGAGCCAAGCGCTCCGCGCCCTAAGGATCGCCATCCCTTATGGCTGGTGAGGTTGTCGAGGATGACGACGTCCCTGGATTAAGAGTGGAGGCGAGCTGTATTTCAACTTAGGTTTCGAAGGTCGTGCGGTTCATAGGGCAATCGATGACCAATAGCGCGGTAAGGCCAACGCAGTGCAAAGCAGCAATGAAGGTCTGGATTTTCCAATGGCTGCCCCAGTTTCAGCCGTAAGCCAGACATAACACGCAGGAATGCCGTCCAAGGGCGTCCTTAGAAACCGAGCAGATCTGCCAGATTTTGCATAAAAGACAAATGGCCACAAGATTCGGCAGCAATGTGATTTAAGTCATTGATTTTGTTGGTGACCCCTACGGGAATCGAACCCGTGTTTCAGCCGTGAGAGTGCTCGGAATTTCGAGATTTGTACGCAGTGGGACGCTGTAGAATGGTCCATAATTGACTGAAAAGGCTATGTTTTGCGAATTTTTGTTCTGTTGTGTCCTGTGAAGTCCTGTTATGTGTGTTGATGATCTATTGATGACGTTTTCTCTAACCATGATTTGATCGTAAAATTGGGGCTGGGCGATGGCGCGGGTCGGCAAGGAAGAAAGGATCGATCAGCGGGCGTCCCGCCTGCGATTGGCACCACGCCATCTGCCATACTGGCGTACCGTCAGTGAAGGTTTTCATATCGGCTATTACCGGGGCAAGAGGGAAGGGAGCTGGTTTGCACGGTATCGACCAGCAGGATCGAGCCAAGATTATCTCAAGACAAAGCTCGGGAAATGCGATGCCCTGATTGAGGCGAATGGCGTGAGCGTGCTGGACTGGAAGCAGGCACTGGCCAAGGCCTATGCATGGATTAGTAATCTTCAGGGAGGGGAGAAGAAACCCAAGGACCTGCAGCTGACGATCCGTGATGTCGTGACGGAGCATATCGCTGATCGGGATATCCGTGAGACGGAAAGGGTAGGTCGGCCCGCCCGATCGACGGCTTCTTTCAAACTGCAGCCGCACGTTCTTGGCGACTGGCAACTGAGCCGGGTCCGGTTGGTGGAGTTGACCGAGAGCGATCTGCGAGGCTGGCAGCGCCGTCTGATTGATCTGAAGGGCAGCAGCAGGCAGCGTGTGATGGCCGAGCTTAAGGCGGCACTTAACGCTGTTTACGAGGAGCAGCGCCGCGCCCTGCCACCGGACTTTGCGATCCGGATCAAGCATGGGCTCAAACCGATCTTCGCCGAGGCTTTCCAGGATGAGAGCGTGGCCAGGGAAGGGCAGGTGCTTGATGACGATATTATTCGCAAGATCGTCAAGACAGCCAGGGCCAAAGATCCGGAAGGCGACTTTGCGACACTTGTGATGCTCATGGCAGCGACGGGCGCACGGTTCTCACAGCTTGTTCGTATGCGGGTAGCCGATGTCCAGTTCACCCAGCGCCGCTTGCTGGTTCCTGCATCTCGAAAAGGGAAGGGCAAGGCCAAGTCCTCAATCAGGGTCGCTGTGAGTATGGACGTAGCAGAGGCACTGCGGAGTCATTGTGCCAATCGTCCGGTCGGCGACATTCTCCTGGAGCGCTGGCATCATCGCCAGACTGGGCCGGTGACTTGGGAAACGGTAGGGCGGCAGCCCTGGAAAACGCCCTCGGAAATGCGCCGTCCCTGGAAGGTTGTGGTGGACGAGCTAAGGATCCCGGATGTCATGCCCTATGCGCTTCGGCATTCCTCGATCGTACGGGCTATCAAAGCCGGGCTGCCGATACGACTGGTGGCTGCTACCCATGACACGTCAGTCGCCATGATTGAGCGCCATTACGCCCGGTGGATCACCGATGATCTCGATGAGCTCTCGGCACGTGCCGTCATCGCGTTGTAGAAAACGTGCAAACGGCGCGGCAACAACAATAATAATAGCTATTATCGGAAAATTGCGTGTTAACAACGACATCAGGGCGGTTCACAATTTTCGGAGGCTGCCGAAACTAGCTGCTGATATCTCGCGGTCTGGGACACGTTTTATTAGCTGTGTTCAGCATGCCAGCTGCCGTTTGTTAGGAGCCTCGGCTTAGCAGATATATCATTTGACATTTGAAGCCAGCGTAGGGCTGGCAACTGAAGCATTCGCGGAGATGACGCATTCTGTGGAGAGGCAGCACGAAATAGGTCATCCTTAATGCGCTATACTTGCCCTCCACATCGGCTACTCGTAGGCAGAAGCCATGAACTGGCTATACCTTTGCGGCGCTATCGCCTCTGAAATTGTCGCAACGTCCGCCCTCAAGGCGACCGAAGGCTTCACCCGTCCGTTCCCAACGATTGTCACGCTCGCTTGCTATGGCGCGGCCTTTTATTGCCTGTTGCTCGCGCTGCGGACGATCCCCATGGGCATCGCCTACGCCCTGTGGTCGGGCATCGGCATCGTCGCCATTTCGCTGATCGGCCTCTTCTTCTATCATCAAAAGCTGGATGCAAGCGCCTTGGTCGGCATCGGGCTGATCCTGGCTGGGACGCTGGTCGTCAACCTGTCGTCGCACGCTTGACACCGGGCAAGGGTGCGTCATCCTGATCGAACCGCCGCGCGAGAGGCAGAGAGATCAGGATTGCAACCAGGCAAGCGACAAGCCCCAGGGGACCGATAGGCTGATAGCCACCGAAAAGTTGCGCGATGACATCCGCGCCAAGCGAGTCAAGCGATTGAAACAGCAACCAGGTGCCGGTCGTCATCACATCCAGCCGGCCGCTGCCATCGGTCGAATAGGCCAAGCCGAGCAACAGCGGATAGGTGATGAACCAGCTGACAATGTAGAGGATGAGCGAAGCAGCAAAGGCCGCCGCCACCGGCACCGTGGTTAAAAGCGCGCAGGCGATGCCACAGGCGCCAAGCGCAAGCGGCGTCGTTCGGGGTAATCGGCCAACCACGGCGACTAAAGCAACACTCCCGACTGCACTTAGCAAGGTCGCGAGGCTCTGATACTGGCCAAAGGTTGTGGCAGGCAGGCCTATCGCATGAGCAGCGCGCTCCATGAAGGGCCAGATGGCAAGACTGCCGAAAGCAAATGACGCCATCGCGGATAGGACGCGCCAGCCATCGCGGCCGAATGGTGCACCTGCGTTCCCCTCATGGGCGGCAGGCACATGAGACAGGCCCCTTCCAGGAAGCAGCAACGTCCCAAGTCCAAGCACAGCCGACAGAAGCGCAAGGGCGATGAACATGCTCGACACGCCATGGCTGACCCCAACGATCGGTAATCCGATATTGACTGCCGCGAACAGCCCGGTCTGGAATGCGATGCCGGCGGAAATGACGCGGGAAGGATGGTCGGTGCGGCCAGCCGCAAGGTTGACCGCACTATTCAGAAGGCCAAAGCCAAGCCCCGTTGCCACCCGCCCGGCAAGCAGCGGCGGGTAATGCGAGAGCCGCGCGGAGAAAGCCTGCGCCGCGACGACGATCAAGGTCGCGACGATGGCAAGCACCCGCGGACTCATCGTCCGGGCATTCGCGCGACCAGAAACATCGCCGCCGCATAGGCGAGCGTTTCGGCCATGCTCCATGCACCCAACTGGATCGGCGTAAAGCCGTACCGGTCGATCAGGCCACCGACCAGGTAGGTGGTGAAGTTGTTACCGATATGCGCCGCGCCGGTCGCCGCCGATGCCGATGAGCGTGAAGGCGAAACGCCGGCGCGAGCCAACCGGCTAACCCTTGTGGGATCATGTGACGTGCATCGGCCAGCGCAAAAAGGTGACCATCGTTTAATAACTCGTCAGTGGCTGGATCAACAATAAGGAGTGCGGGCACGCCTGCATAATGGGCGAAGGGTACATTACGGCTCCAGCACTTGGAGCGCGCTCAGCGTCAGTGAACGTTGCCGCATACGCAACAAGCGGACGCCAAGCAGACATTGTTTGCATTCCGACCTGATTTCATAGGTGCAGGATGGAAAATCCTGGAGCCGCCATGTTCAAGCCTACGTTTTGGTCGCGGCGACGCCTATTGAAGGCGGCGGCAGTTTCTATGCCGATCGCGGTTGCAATTTCGGAGGTGCCTGGCTTCGCAGCGCCCTCGATGGACAGCGATGCGTCGACGCTGCAGGCCCGCATTCAGGGGACGGTCGTCGTGAAGACCGACGCGACCTACGAAGCATGGCGGGAAGCGATGATATGGCAACGCGCCAAGGCTGACCGTCGGCCTGATATGATCGTGCAGGTGGAGCGGATCGAAGATGTGCAGGAGGCCATACGCTTTGCCGCGACCGCCGGGCTGAAAGTCACCACGCGCTGCGGCGGTCACAGCATGGCGGCTTGCTTCCTTCGGGATGGCGGTATGCTGATTGATATAAGCCGCTTGGACGGGATCGAAGTCGATAAGGTCGCCAAGATGGCGGTCGTCGGCCCTGGCGTGTTCTGCAGGGGGTTGGCCGAACGGCTGGCACAGGACGATCTTGGCTTTCCGGGCGCGCATTGTGGCACCGTTCCAATCAGCGGTTTCCTGCTAGGCGGTGGCGTTGGCATGAACACCAACGCTTGGTCCCAGGGCATGAGCGTTTTTGCGGTCAAGGCTGTGGACATCGTAACGGCGGATGGTCGCCTGCTGCATGCCAGCGAGCAGGAACATGCCGATCTTTTCTGGGCCGCGCGCGGTGGCGGGCCGGGCTTGTTCGGCGTGGTCGTGAAATTCCATCTGCAATGTTTCGACGCTCCTAAGACGATTTGGGGCGCTACATACACGTTCGCATTCGCCGAACTCGATGCTGTCACGCGCCTGATGGATGATCTGGTCCCGCGTCTCGACAAGGACGTCGAGGTTCTTTTTTCGATCGCGGCTCTACCAGACGTGCCTGTGGATACGCCGATCGAACAGCGGCAGCGTATCTATCTCGACGTCAACGCCTTTGTCGCCAGCGAGGCGGAGGGACGGCGCAGGCTCGCACTATTGCAGCGCGATCCGCTCATCGCGAGGGCAATCGACAAAATCGAGGAAAGGGCTGGCAGCTTCGACCGCTATTACAGCGAGAATGAGGCGGCCTTCCCCCAGACCTATTGGATGGGCGACGATATTTGGACGGATTGGCCGATCGAGACAATGGCGATCCTGAAGCGGCATATGCCTGATTGCCCCGCACCTCGGGGCACACCGCTGCTTCTCTACATGGGAACCAATAAAATGCCGGATGCGGCCTGTTCGCGCATCGGCCGGTTCTACCTCGCTTACTATCTGGAATGGGATGAGCCAGTCCAAGAGGCGCCGAGTCGCGCCTTTTGCCGGACGCTCTTCAAGGAGCTGAAGACCGTTTCGACAGGGAGCTACATCAACGAGATGGATCAGGAAGGGCGCCCCGAGGACATTCGAGAATGCTACTCCCCTGAAGCATGGGCGCGGTTGGAGATGCTGCGCAAAGCATGGGATCCTGCGAGGCGATTTCATGGCTTTTACGGTCAGTCATGAGAAACTCCATGCCGCTTCGCCTTACCCTTTTGCGCCGGACATCCTGACATGAAAACGCTATCGCCAACGATCGGTCTTGCTGCGGCCCTTTTGTTGTTCTCGGGTATCGCCGGTGGAAAGGCGTTGACTAAGCCCAAGCCACAGGAGCCTGTGCAGGTCGTTCACGCGCTGTATGAAGCGTTTGAACGTGGCGACATGGCGGCGCTGGAACGTTTGATCGCGCCCGATGCGACCTGGACCTATTACGGGCCGGCCAACAAGCTGCCTTTTGGGGGAACGCGCCGAGGACCCAAAGGGGTATACGATTTC
>Ga0207641_10000109_pt1 | contig 121126 bp, 112 predicted proteins | sample KBSSwiS62_FD_184306 | JGI IMG/M metagenome (GOLD analysis project Ga0207641, IMG submission 184306) | Switchgrass rhizosphere microbial communities from Kellogg Biological Station, Michigan, USA - KBS Switchgrass S6-2 (SPAdes) (version 2) | ecosystem: Host-associated > Plants > Roots >... | reverse complement strand
GCGTGTTCGTCGCATCGTACTTCAGCAGGGCGACGACCAGGCGATCAAGGGCAGCCAGGACGTCGCCCTGCTGAAGTACGATGCGGCGGGCACGCTGGTTTATTCGCGCACCCTGGGGGCGGCGGGCTCGGCCACCGGGCTCGGCCTGGCGGTCTCGGCAGACGGCAAGATCGCCATCGCCGGCTCGGTCAGCGGAGCCCTCGACGGCGCGACCGAAGGGGCGCTGAATTCCGGGACGACCGGCGCCTACGCCGGCCAGTCGGACAGCTTCGTCACCGTATTGGACAAGGACGGGCAGGAGCTGTGGACCCAGCGTCGCGGGGCGCGGCAGGACGACCAGGTCAACCAGGTGGCCTTCGGGGCCGACGGGACCGTCTATGTCGCCGGCCAGAGCAAGTCGGCGATGCCGGGCGGCGGCGGCGCGCAGGGCGATTGGGACGGCTATATCGAGGCCTTCGGGACCAGTGCGACCGGCAAGGTCAGCACCCTCTTCACCCAGCAGTTCGGCGACGCCGGGGCCGACAAGGCCAAGGGCCTGGTGGTCAGCGGGACCTCGGTCATCGTCGCCAGCACCGAGAGCGGCCATGCGGTGCTGCGCAGTTTCGACGTCTCCAGCGGAACTCCGGTGGAGCAGGCCAGCCGGGACCTTGGCGACCTCGAAGGCGGGGACATCGAGGGCCTGGCGCAGGACGCCAATGGCCAGCTGGTGCTGGTCGGGACCAGCGGCAACCCCCAGCTCCAGGTCGACACCGTCAGCCGGGCGGCCTCGGGCGGCCTCGACGCCTTCGCGGCGCGGCTCGATCCCAGCCTGAACAACAGCGCCAGCGACCGGCTGGCCTATTACGGCGGAACCGGCGACGACAAGGCAACCGCCATGGCGGTGGCGAACGGCGAGGTCTGGATCGCCGGCACGGCCGGCGCGGACCTGCCCGGCCAGGATCCGGTCGGCGTGCAGGACGGCTACCTGGCCAGGCTCGACGTCGACACCGGGGCGATCGACTGGTCGCGCCGCTTCACCGGGACCTCGCAGAAGGCCGCGCCGAGCGCCATCGCCGTCGCGCCCCAGGGCGCAAGCGTGCTCGACCGCCTGGGCCTGCCGAGCGGGGACCTCGCCCTGGACGCTTCCCAGCAGCTCACCGCCGTCAGCTCGGTGCGCGCCGGCGACCAGTTCACCGTCGGGGTCGGCGGCCTGCCGCCGAAGACCGTGACCATCGAGGCGGCCGACACCTTCGACACCCTGGCGTCGAAGATCCAGCGCGCCTCGGGCTTCTCCGCCAAGGTCACCGTGGTCAGCACCAGCGGCGGCCATCAGTTGAAGATCGAACCGGCCAACCAGACCTCGGTCGTCTGGATCGGAGCCGGGAAGGGCGACACCAATGCGCTCGGCGAACTCGGCGTCTCCGAGGGCGTGGTGCGCGCGACCACGACCAACAAGGCTGGCGTGACCACGCCGGCGGACGGCGGGTCGAACCTCTATGGCCTTGGCCTGCCGTCCGACCTGAACCTCTCCGACGCCGCGCAGATCAGCCACGCCCTGGCCGAGCTGGCCAACGCCCAAGGCGTCGTCCGCCAAGCCTACAAGGACCTGGTGACCGCGGCGACGCCGAAGGCGCAGCTGGACGCCCAGGCGGCTGCGGCCGCGGCCGCCAAGAGCGGGGCGGTGCCGGCCTATATGACGGCGCAGATCTCCAACTACCAGGCGGCGCTCGACCGCCTGACGGGCGGCGGCAACTCCAGCAGCAGCACGACCACCGATCCCACCCTGACCCTGTTCGGCATCACGAGTTGAAACTGGCGTCGGCGCGGTCTAGCGGGAGGTGATGGACCTCGCCAGACCTCGCCTGCAGTTCGCCCTCTGGGGCGCCGTGGCCGCGCTGGCGGCCGGCGCCCTGATTGCGCTTGGCATCGTGCGCGCACACCACGGAGAGGTCACGTCGCCGCCCCCGGCGTCGCAGGGCGGCCTGGTGATCGACCCGTCCGGCGCCGGTCTCGGCCGCATCGACGCGGCCAAGCCGCTGCGCTGCTTCGTCGACGGCCGCTACGTCGGCGACCTCACCCTCAAGGACTGCGCCCAGCGCAACGGGGTGACCACCGACGCCCTGGATGTCGGCCTCGACGTCTCGGGCGCGCTGGCCGCCGGCCAGCCGGGAGCGGCCACGGTGACGCCCCTGCCGCCGGCCGCCTCGCAGGCGGTCCCGGCGACGGCCGCAGGCGGGGTCGCGGTTCCGGCTGCCGCGACCGCCTCGGCCCAGGCGAGCGGCGAGTGCTGGCGCTATGCCGACAATCGCTGGCGCAAGCTGCCCAGCGAGACGACGCTGAACGGCTGCGCCCAGGCGCTGTTCGCCGGCCGCTGCGAGAACCCCGGCGGCGCCAGCTACGGCCGCTGGGCGCAGCAGACCATCCGGCTGGTCCCGGGCCGGGTGGAGATATCCGCCGACAACCACAGCTTCCGCACTTTGGCCGAGCAGGGGGCGGGCTGCAGCATTCCGGCCGGCTGACGGTCTCGCGCGCCGCGAAGCCGGCGTGTAGGGTCGCCGCCATGTCCCGCCTGGTTCTCGCCGCCGCTTTCGTCTCCGTCCTCGCGCTCGGCGCCTGCAGCAGAAAGGTGACGCCGCCGGGCGATCCGGGCGTCTGCTACAACGTGACCTTCCGGCCGAACGGCGAACTCGTCTACCACCGGCTGGTCAACGCCCCGAACCTGGAGACCTGCGCCGCCAACCTGGAAGCCATGCGGATCAAGTTCCTGCGCATGGGCGGCACCGCCCAGGAGATCCTCGGCGCCTACCAGGCCAACTTCATCTTCGTGCAGAAGACCGGGATCTTCAGCGGCGCCAGCCTGGACGGGCCGCGCTATCCGGCCCTGGTGCGCACCGGCGACGGCCGCCTGGCGATTCCGGGGGCTATGCCGCAGCAGCCCGCCCAGTAGCGGCCCAATTGACTGTGGACGATCCGGAACGTAGCGGGAACATATGCTTGCCCAACCCTTAACGACTCGTTAGCCTGCGGGCTTGGGCCAGTCGCGCCCGCAGCTACGGAAACTAGGACATCGACATGGCGGGCAGCGTCAACAAGGTCATCCTGATCGGCAATCTGGGCGCCGATCCGGAGATCCGCACTCTCAACTCCGGCGACCGCGTGTGCAATCTGCGCATCGCCACCTCCGAGACTTGGCGCGATCGCGGCTCCGGCGAGCGCAAGGAGCGGACCGAGTGGCACCGGGTGGTGATCTTCAACGACAACCTGGTGAAGGTTGCTGAGAGCTACCTGCGCAAGGGCTCGAAGGTCTATGTCGAAGGCGCGATCCAGACCCGCAAGTGGACCGACCAGTCGGGCCAGGAGAAGTTCTCCACCGAGGTGGTGCTGCAGAAATTCCGCGGCGAGCTGACCATGCTAGACGGCAAGGGCGAGGGCGCCGGCGACCGTGACGAGGGCGGCTATGGCGGCGGCTATTCGGGCGGCGGTAGCGGCGGCGGTGGATTTTCCTCAGGCCCGCGCCAGCAGAGCTCGGCCCCGCGCGAGGACTTTTCCGCCGACCTCGACGACGAGATCCCGTTCTAATTTCTGCTTAGCGCAAGATCGTCTACAGGTGGCCGGTTCCTATTGGAATCGGTCACTTTTTTATTGCATGCGCCCAACCGGGAAAGATGATCCCCAGGGAGGTGGAAGCCAGCCTTGACGCCGTGGTGCTGCGCGCGCCCGCGCGCAGCCGGCTGACCAGCTTCAGCCTGCAGCGCGGTCAGTCGCTCGACCTCCGCATCACCTTCGGCGACCCACAGATGGGCGCTGGTCCTGGACAATGGCGGCTGACTGGAGGCCAGCGGCGGCGGCTACGCCATCGCCTGCCTGACGGTCATCGCCCAATCGCTGCGCCTCGCCCGCTCCGAACCGGCCCGCGCGCTGCGCCACGAATAGGTCGACCTGGAAACTTGGGAGCGGGCGTAGCGTTTAGGTTCAGGGAAGCGCGCGATGCCCTGGAAGCACTGCAAGATCTCGATCGACCAATGCTACGAGCGCCTCCTTGAGGGCGTCGGGCTGCTGGCGCTCGCCAACGGCGACGCTCCCGATATTGCGCTGTTCACCCGAACGACGCCGGATCGCCAGCACCGCGTGCTGCTGCTCTCGCCAAGGGCCGTCGAGCTGGCGGGCGACGCATTGCCTGAGCATTGGGCCGACTGCGACGCGCCCGAGCTGTTCGAGTGGGATCCGGTGTTCGGCCCTCCCGACGCCTGCGAGCGGTTCGGGTTGCAGAGGCCGTGCTTCGACCGCGCCCCGCCCACTCCGCCGGTCGTGCTTGGGCCGGCCACGGGGGTTGCTGACCAGCCCCGTCGGTGAGGTTTCGCTTCGCGCGCGACGGGCTGGGTCATTCCTGGCCGGCGGCTTTGCGACGTTCCTCGATCTCGTAGGACAGCCACCGCAGGAACATGCCGACGACAGACGTCGACATGCCCGCGATCAGGCAGAACATCAGCAGCGGCTCTTCGGAGGCCTTTTTCCAGGAAGCCAGGCCAAGCAGAACCACGCTGACGGTCGAGACGAGATAGCCGCTGGACTTGATCGCCATGAGCCTGGCCGTGGCGCGCTGCTTCCGATCCCGCCTGCCATTTGCGCGGGCCGAATTTGATCGGAGTCCGGACGAAACCATCGAGCCTGGAACGGCGCCGCCGGGCCTTGTGTTCCCACCGACCCACCGCGCCCCTTCCACCGCACCTCGACGAACCGCGTGCTCTCGCGGGCCCTGCTGGGGGAATCTCGCTGGGAAGGACGTTTGGCGATTTTCTGGCGCCATTTCAGCAGCATGACCGTTAGTGTTCATATCATTTGATCGGTAATATGCCGTTTCCTCCTCAGGCCCCAGAGACGGGCGGCGAAAGATGTTGACGCTGAACAGCTTGAACCCTCGGCGGAGCCCGGCCTCTGGCCTGCCGCTCCGCGCGGGAGCGCACCGGTGACCGCGCAACTGCAGGTCGCCGACGACCCGCTGGCGCAGAGCGAGCGGCAATTCCGGATGCTGGTCGCCGGCGTAGTCGACTACGCCCTGATCATGCTGGACCCAAACGGGGTGGTGACCAACTGGAACGTCGGCGCCCAGAACATCAAGGGCTATACGGCCGAGGAGATCGTCGGCCAGCACGTCAGCGTCTTCTACACCGAGGCGGATCGCGCGGCGGGCCTGCCGACGCAGGCGCTGCAGACGGCGATCGAATACGGGCGCTACGAGGCCGAAGCCTGGCGGGTGCGCAAGGACGGAACCCTGTTCTGGGCCAACGTGGTGCTGGATGCGATCCGTGATCCGCAGGGCCGGCTGATCGGCTTCGCCAAGATCACGCGCGACATCACCGAGCGCCGCGCCGCCCAGCTCGAACTGCAGAAGGCGCATGAACGGCTCGCGCAGACCCAGAAGATGGAAGCCATTGGCCAACTGACCGGCGGGGTGGCGCACGATTTCAACAACCTGCTGATGGTGGTCAGCGGCCAGGCGGAGTTGCTGCGCCGCCGGCTCGGCGACGATGCTCGTGCGGCCCGGGCGCTCGACGCCATCGAGATTTCCACCCGGCGCGGCCAGGATCTTACGCGCCAGTTGCTGGCCTTCGCGCGGCGCCAGCGCCTGAACCCGGTGGTGCTGTCCCTGGCCGAACGCGCGGCGAGCTTCCGCCAACTGCTCGACGCCAGCCTCGGCGAAACGGTGACGCTGCAACTCGACTTCCCGCAGGACATCTGGCCGGTGGAGGTGGACCCCGGCGAACTGGAACTCGCCCTGCTGAACCTTGCCGTCAACGCCCGCGACGCCATGCCGAGCGGCGGGACCCTGTTGCTTTCGGCGCGCAATGTCGAGCTCGCGGCGGGGGACGTGGATGCGGCGCTCGCCGGGGCCTTTGTGGCGCTTTCGGTGACCGACACCGGCGTCGGCATTCCGCCTGACATCCTGCCCCGGGTCTTTGAGCCGTTCTTCACGACCAAGGAGGTCTCCCGCGGCACGGGTCTGGGCCTCTCCCAGGTCTACGGCTTCGTGGAGCAGTCGGGCGGCCGAAGCATCGTCCAGAGCGAACTGGGGGCCGGGGCCTGCTTCACCCTCTATCTGCCGCGCACCCAGAAATCGGCCAGCGTCATAGAGACGCCGGTCGCCGGCGTTCTTCCCAACGGCATCCGCGTGCTGGTGGTGGAGGACAATCCCGACGTGGCGGAGACCGCCGCTGCGTTGCTGGAGCAACTCGGCGGCCAGCCGCATGTGGTGTCCAGCGCCGAAGCCGCGCTGGGGGCGCTGCAAGCCGGCGAACGGCCGGACGTGCTGTTCAGCGACATCGTCATGGCCGGCGCGATGGACGGCCTGGCGTTGGCGCGGCGCGTGCGCAGCGAGTGGCCGGGGCTGCCGATCCTGCTGACCACCGGCTACAGCCAGAACGCCGAGAACGTCGGTCGGGAGTTCACCATCCTGCCCAAGCCTTACGAGCTGCCGGACATGAGCCGCGCCCTGGCCTCGGTGCTCGACGGGACCAGGGCGGTGGAGAAGGTCTAGCGTCCGGGTCAGTCGGACGAGCTCGCCGGGCAACTGTCGGCGACCCGGCGCGCCTCGGTGGAGGCGCGGCCGCTGAGCGGGATGCCGGCGATGTCGGTGGCGATGCTGGCGGTGATCTTGAAGCTGGTCTGGGTATAGACGCCTTCGCCGGCGACCTTGATCGGAGCGCCGCCGCCCTTGCGCTTGACGCAGGTTCCCGACAGCCGGATCACGCCGTTGTCGATCAGTTTCGACGGGTAGCTGCAGTCGTAATGATGGTTGCTCGGTCCGGCGAGAAACTTCTCGACGTCGGCGGGCGTGATGCAGCGGTGCTCGACCTTGCTGGTGCGGATCGGCGAGAGCAGCCGATTGGTGGATTCCCAGTAGCCGGGCAGGATCGGGCTCTCGGCCTTCGCCGGTTGCGCCGCGGCCGGGGCGGTGAGCGCTGCAGCGAGGAGGACGGGGAGGATGATGGTTCGCATGGATCTCTGGCTCGGTGGATGGCTTGCCGGGTCTGTCGCAGGACCCTGCCGCGAGGTGCATGAACCCCGGTGCAACGCTGGGGGATCCTGGCGTTCATGAATCCGGCGGGACGTCCTCGCTGACGCGGCGGCGATAGGCGGAGAGCAGCTCTTCGCCGGCCTCGTCATAGAAGAAGGGCAGGAAGGCGTAGCGGCGCCCGGCGGTGACGCGGGTGGCCTCATGCAGCAGGCCGCAGGCGAACACACAGGCCGCCCCCACCGGCGGCCGATAGACGGCCGGGCCGAATTCCGCGAACCGCAGGTCGCCGCCCTCGAAACCGGCGTTGAGGTTGATCGAGCCGGCGAACTTGCGGTGGGCGGTGCGGAAGGTGGTGTTGTCGCGGTGGGCGTGGAAGACCCCGCCGTCCTCGGCCCCGTAGCAGCTCACCAGATAGCGCTCGATGCGCGTCGCCCGGAAACTGAACGCCGTCTCGATCAGCGGGAACAGTCGCCTTTCCAGCCGCTCGCGGATCTCTCCGACGAGGTCGGGTTCGTGGATCAGCACGTCGCGGCGGCTCTTCAGCTCGTCCATCACATAGTGGGTGTGGTCGCCGCGGTCGCGCATCACGCCGGTGAACTGGCCGGCGGCCTCGGCGTGCAGGTCGATGAGCCGCTGGCAGAGCTCCGGCTCGAAGATGCGGGGCGCCATCAGGACCGGCGCATGCGCGGCCACGCCGGCGTGCTCGGCGACCGGCGGCAGGGCGGCGAGGTAGCCGAACAGCGCTTCCACCTCGGCCAGCTCGAAGCTGCGCAGCAGTCTCAGCGTCGGGTCGAGCACCATCCAGGCGGGCGGCTCCTCGCCCGCCGGAGCGAACCGGGCGCTGACTGCGCCGTCCAGGTCGAACACCCAGCGCAGGCCGGTCATGTCCTTGGCGCCTTCGGCGGTCTGCGGGTCGCGTAGGATGGCGAAGGTTGAGAGCCTTGCGTCGTCGAACATCGCCTGGTGCGCCGCCAGCGCCTTCAGCACGACGTGTCGCAGGGTGTCGGCCATGGGCAGGAAGGCCAGAAGGATGTAGCGTCCCGCCACGCTCTCGAACGTGAACTCGGGGTTGGACGGCGTGACGCCGCGGAACCAGGGGGCGGGCTCGCCGGGCTTGAGCGGCATGATAAGGAGACCTTCAGGCCCATCGCCCCGCGCGCGCCCGCGCGAGAGTTGTGGCGCCCGCCTTCGAAATGCTAACAACGACCCTACATAACCAGTCCGATTCCAAGGGCAAATCCCTCCTTTGACTGATCCTACGAACCCACCGGACGACCGGCGCGGGGGCATCGCCCCTATCGCCATCGAGGACGAGCTGAAGCGCTCCTACCTCGACTACGCCATGAGCGTCATCGTCAGCCGCGCGCTGCCTGACGTCCGCGACGGGCTGAAACCCGTGCACCGGCGCATCCTGTTCTCGATGAACGAGCAGGGGCATACGCCCGACCGCAGCTATGTGAAGTCCGCTCGCGTGGTCGGCGACGTGATGGGTAAATATCACCCGCACGGCGACGTGGCGATCTACGATACCTTGGTGCGGATGGCGCAGCCCTTCTCCATGGGGCTGCTGCTGATCGACGGCCAGGGCAATTTCGGCTCGGTGGACAACGACCCGCCGGCGGCCATGCGCTACACCGAAAGCCGCATGACCAAGGCCGCCATGTCGATCCTGGCGGACCTCGACAAGGATACGGTCGACTTCAAGGACAACTACGACGGCTCCGAGCGCGAGCCGGTGGTGCTGCCCTCGCGCATCCCCAACCTGCTGGTGAACGGCGCCGGCGGCATCGCCGTCGGCATGGCCACCAACATCCCGCCGCACAACCTCGGCGAAGTGGTCGACGCGTGTCTGGCCTATGTCGACAACCCGGAGGTCAGCCTCGAGGATCTGCTCGACATCGTGCCCGGGCCGGACTTCCCGACGGGCGGCGAGATCATCGGCCGCACTGGCGCGCGCAACGCCCTGATGACCGGGCGCGGCTCGGTGGTGATGCGCGGCAAGGCGAGCGTCGAGGAGATCCGCAAGGATCGCGAAGCCATCGTCATCCACTCGATTCCCTACCAGTTGAACAAGGCCGCGCTCGTCGAGCGTATCGCCGAACTGGTGCGCGAGAAGCGGATCGAAGGCGTCTCCGACCTGCGCGACGAGAGCGATCGCCAGGGCATGCGCATCGTGGTCGAGATGAAGCGGGACGCCAGCGCCGAGGTGCTGCTCAACCAGCTCTATCGCTACACGCCGCTGCAGAGCTCGTTCGGCGTCAACATGCTGGCGCTGAACCGCGGCAGGCCGCTGCAGATGGGCCTGCGCGAGATGGTCACCGCCTTCGTGGACTTCCGCGAAGAGGTGGTCGTCCGCCGCACCAAGTTCGAGCTCTCGAAAGCCCGCGACCGAGGCCACGTCCTGGTCGGCCTGGCCATCGCCGTCGCCAACATCGATGACTTCATCCAGATCATCCGCTCGTCGAAGGATCCGAGCGAGGCCCGCGAGCGGTTGATCGCGCGGGACTGGCCGGCGGGCGACATGCTGCCGCTCGTCGAGCTGATCGCCGACCCGCGCACCCTGGTGATCGATGGCCAGCGCATTCGGCTGACCGAGGAACAGGCGCGCGCCATCCTGGCGTTGACCCTGTCGCGCCTGACCGGCCTCGGCCGCGACGAGATCTTCGGCGAGGCCCGCACCCTGGCCGCCGCCATCCAGGGCTACCTCGACATCCTGTCCTCGCGCGAGCGGGTGATGGGCATCGTCCGCGAAGAACTGGTCGAGGTGAGGAACAACTTCGCCGTCCCGCGCCGCACCGAGATCGTCGAAGGCGACGCCGACGTCGAGGACGAGGATCTGATTCCGCGCGAGGAGATGGTGATCACCGTCACCCACGGCGGCTATGTAAAGCGCACGCCGCTGACCACCTATCGCACCCAGCATCGGGGCGGGAAGGGGCGGTCGGGGATGCAGACCAAGGAAGAGGACGCCGTCACCCGGGTGTTCTCGGCCAGCACCCACACGCCGATGCTGTTCTTCTCCTCGGGCGGCAAGGCCTATCAGCTCAAGGTGTGGCGCCTGCCTGTGGGGACTCCGACCTCGCGTGGCAAGGCCTTCGTCAACCTGCTGCCGATCGAGCCCGGCGAGAGCATCACCTCGATCCTGCCGCTGCCCGAGGACGAGGGGACCTGGGACAGGTATGACGTGATGTTCGCCACCCGTTCGGGCGGGGTGCGGCGCAACAAGCTTTCCGACTTCACCGGCATTAAGCGCAACGGCAAGATCGCCATGAAGCTGGACGAGGGCGACGCCATCGTCGGCGTCGGCGTCTGCAACGCGGCGCAGAACGACATCCTGCTGACGACAGCGCTCGGCCGCTGCATCCGCTTCGCGGTGGACGAGGTGCGGGTCTTCGCCGGCCGCGACTCCACCGGCGTCCGCGGCATTCGGCTGGCCGAGGGCGACAGCGTCATCTCGATGGCCATCCTGCGTTCCGTCGACGCGACGGCGGACGAGCGGGCGGCCTATGTCAAACAGGCCAACGCCAACCGCCGCGCCACCATCGGCGGCGACGACGACGTCGACGACGTGGCGGCGGCGGACGACGAGGAAGAGGTCGCCGGCGAGGCCGCGCTTTCGGTCGAACGCTTCGCCCAGCTCGGCGCGGCGGAGGAGGTGATCCTCACCGTCTCCACCGAAGGCTACGGCAAGCGGACCTCCGCCTATGAATTCCGGCGCACCGGTCGCGGGGGCCAGGGGCTGCTGGCCCAGGATCTGACCAAGCGGGGCGGCCGCCTCGCCGCTTCGTTCCCGGTGGATGAGGGCGATCAGATCCTGCTGGTCACCGATCAGGGCCAGCTGATCCGCACCCCGGTCAGCCAGGTCCGCATGGTCGGCCGCAACACCTCGGGCGTGATCATCTTCCGCACCGGCGCCGACGAGCACGTGGCGTCCGTCGAACGCCTGGCCGACCCGGGCGAGGAGGACGGCGAGATGGCGCCCGACGCCGGCGAGACTCCGGACGCCTGAGGCTGGGATGGCGATCGGCGGCGGGATGATCGGCGGCCTGCTGGCGCGCATGGTCAAGGTCGGCGACCTCACCGTGCGGCTGCCCGGCGGCCGCGACTACCGCGCCGGCGACGGCAGCGGAACGCCGGTGACCATCCGGCTGACCCGGGCGGGCCTTCGCCGGCTCGTCGCCAATCCCGGCCTGGGTCTCGGCGAGGCCTATATGGACGAAGACCTGGTCTTCGAGCAGGGGGACATCTGGGACCTGCTGGAGATCGTCGGCAAGAGCGGCGGGCGCAATCCCAAGGGCCGCGGCTCTTGGGCCAAGCGCACCCGCAAGGCGGTCAAGCGGCGCTTGCAGCAGGCCAACGACCGGGTCGCCGCACGCCGCAACGTCGCTCACCACTACGACCTCTCGAACGACTTCTACCGGCGCTGGCTGGACGAAGACATGCAGTACTCCTGCGCCTATTTCGCGCGGCCGGAGATGACGCTGGAAGAGGCCCAGGTCGCCAAGAAGCGCCACCTGGCCGCCAAGCTGCGCCTCGAGCCCGGCCATCGGGTGCTGGACATCGGCTCCGGCTGGGGCGGCTTGGCGATGACGCTGGCGCGCGAGCACGGCGCCGACGTCACCGGGGTGACCCTCTCGACCGAACAGATCGCGCTGGCGCGCCAGCGGGCGGCCGCGGCGGGCCTGGCCGACAGGGTCCGCTTCGAGCTGATGGATTACCGTGACGTGACCGGCCCCTTCGACCGGATCGTCTCGGTGGGTATGCTGGAGCACGTCGGCGCGCCGAATTTCCGCAACTATTTCGAGACGGTGAAACGGCAGCTGGCCGACGACGGGGTGGCGGTGATCCACTCGATCGGTCGCATGACGCCGCCGGCGCTGACCAACGCCTTCACCCAGAAGTACATCTTCCCCGGCGGCTACATCCCGGCGATGTCGGAGATCGTCAAGGCGGTCGAGGACGCCGGCCTCTGGATCACCGACGTCGAGATTCTGCGCCTGCACTATGCCGAGACCGCCAAGCACTGGCGCCGACGCTTCCTGGCCGATCCGGAAATCCCGGTGTTGTTTGACGGGCGGTTCCGCCGGATGTGGGACTTCTACCTGGCCGGCGCCGAGCTCGGATTCCGCTATGGAACCCACATGGTCATGCAACTCCAGCTCGCCAAAAGGCTGGAGACCGTGCCCTTGACGCGGGACTATCTGGCGGGGGCCTGAGGCGCCGGAACGAGACGTGCGGGTCGATCGTCGAAAGAATCGTCTTGCCAGACGCCTCCGTCGCAGCGAAAGGCGAAGGTGGAAGTTGTGGACAGCGAGGCCGCATGATCCGTGTCGGGCTTTATCCGGGCACCTTCGATCCGATCCACAACGGGCACACCGATATCATCGGGCGCGCCGCAAAGCTGGTCGACCGGCTGGTGCTGGGAGTGGCGGTGAACGCCGGCAAAGGGCCGCTGTTCAGTCTCGACGAGCGTGTGGCGATCCTCGAGGAGACGGTGGCGCCGCTGCGGGCGAATACCGAGGTGGAGGTTATGCCGTTCCAGGGCCTGACCATGCATTTCGCCCGCGAGGTCGGGGCCCAGGTGATCGTTCGCGGCCTGCGCGCCGTGGCCGACTTCGAGTTCGAGTTCCAGATGACCGCCATGAACCAGCAGCTCGATCGCGACATCGAGACGGTCTTCTTCATGGCCGACCCGCGGCACCAAGCGATCGCCTCCAAGCTGGTCAAGGAAATCGCCGAGCTCGGCGGCGACGTTAGCAAATTCGTCAGCCCCAGCGTCGCCGATCGGCTGCTGAAAAAGGTCGGCCGGGGCTGATTTGAGCCGACATTTTTCTGCCGCGCCGGGCTGGTCCGCGCGAGCCTGTCCCGATACTGAGTACCCCCCATGAAATCCGTCCTGCTGGCGAGCGCGCTGGCGCTCGCCGCCCTGTCCCTTTCCGCGGCCGCCGCCCCGGCGGCTCCGCAGGCGGTGGCCGCGCCCGGCCCGGCGGACTGGCGCATCCCCAATCCCAACGACGTGCTGGTGATCGACACCAACCGCGGCCGCATCCTGCTGGAGCTGGTGCCCGAGGTCGCCCCGCAGTTCGCCGCCCGGGCCCGCCAGCTGGCGCACGAGCATTTCTACGATGGCCTGAGCTTCTTCCGTGTCATCGAAGACTTCATGGACCAGACCGGGGATCCGCAGAACACCGGCGCGGGCGGCTCGAAGATGCCCGACCTGCCGGCGGAGTTCACCTTCCGGCGGGGCGCCGACACCCCCTTCGTGCTCGGCTATGCCCCCGGTGCGACGCAGGTCGGCTTCATCAAGTCGCTGCCGGTGATGAGCCAGAACATGATGCTGGCGCCGATGACCCGCGACGGCAAGGTGCAGGCCTGGGCGCTGTTCTGCCCGGGCGTCGCCGGCGCGGCGCGGTCCGGCGACCCGGACTCGGCCAACAGCCAGTTCTTCCTGATGCGCGCCGACTATCCCAAGCTCGAAAAGCAATACACCGCCTTTGGGCGGGTGATCGCCGGCCAGGACGTGATCCGGGCGATCAAGACCGGCGAGCCGGTGGCCGATCCGCAGGACCGCATGGAACGCGTGCGCCTGCTCGCCGATTTGCCGGCTGGGGAGCGCCCGACCGTCCGGGTGATCGATCCCGCCGGCCCGTGGTTCACAGCCGAACTCGCCCGTTTGCGGGCGCAACAAGGGGCCGGTTTCTCGGCCTGCGACGTGACTATTCCTTCAGAGGTGAAATGATGGCCCAAGATCCCGAGAATTTCCTGATCCTGACGCTCGAGGCCGGGCCGGTGGTGATCAAGCTGCGCCCCGATGCGGCGCCCAACCATGTCGCGCGCATCAAGGAGCTGGCGCGTGAGGGCTTCTACGACGGCGTGGTCTTCCACCGGGTGATCCCGGGCTTCATGGCCCAGGGCGGCGATCCCACCGGCACCGGCTCGGGCGGTTCGAAGAAGCCGAACCTCAAGGCCGAGTTCAACGACGTGCACCACGGCCGCGGCGTCTGCTCGATGGCCCGGACCAACAACCCGGACACGGCCAACAGCCAGTTCTTCATCTGTTTCGACGACGCCGGCTTCCTCGACCGCCAGTATACGGTGTGGGGCGAGGTGGTGTCCGGCATGGAGCACGTCGACGCCCTGCCGAAGGGCGAGCCGCCGCGCAGCCCGGGCAAGATCGTCAGCATGAAGGTCGCCGCCGACGTGGAGAACGCCGCCGACGTGCTGCCGTAAGGGCGGTCGAACGCCCGATGTTGGCCTCGGCCGCGCCCCCTCCACCGCTTTGCGGTCCCCCTCCCCCAGAGGGGGAGGAGAGGTGGCGCTGCGACCTCGTTCTCCTCCCCCGTTGGGGGAGGGGGACCCCGAAGGGGTGGAGGGGGCTCGCAGTGCCGCAGGGATGGCCCGAGACTCCGCGATGCCGCCACGGCTGAAGGTCTTCGTCACCACCGACGGACTGACCGATTTCGTCGTGGCGACCAGTTCCAGGGCCAAGGCGCTCGCCGCCTGGGGCGTGCGCCAGGACGTCTTCAAGGAAGGTCAGGCCCACGAGAGCGACGACCCGGAACTGGTGGCGGCCGCGACCGCCCGGCCGGGCGAGGTGCTGCGCCGGCCGGCCGGCTCTCGCGAGACGCTCGCCAAATTGCGGCCCGCCAAGCCGCCGCCGCCCAAGGGCCCCTCGAAAGCGGCGCTGAAGAAGGTCGCCGACCTGGAGACGCGGCTGGCCGCGCTCGACGCCGCCCACCGCCAAGCCTTGGCCCAGTTGACGGATCAGCGTGCGCAGCTCGAGCGCCGGGCCGCAGCGCTCGAAGCCGACCACGCCGTCCAGCGTGACACGCTGGTGGCGGCGCTCAGCGCCGCCCGACAGGCGCTAGGATGACCACCAGCGGATAATGGTCCGAAGTCAGCCTGGGGCCCCGGCGCACGCTCACGGTCGCCCAGCCCGGCCCGGCATAGAGGTGGTCGATCGGCAGGAGGGGGAACGGAAGGTCGGCGCCGAGGCCGGCAAGGCCCCTTGCGGGCCAGGAGAAGACCCCGCGCTCCCGCCGGATCAGCCCGAACCTGTGGTCCCAGGATCGCCGCAGGAACGACCACGGCGTGGAGTTGAAGTCGCCGGCCAGGATCGTCCGTTCCGGGGGGTAGCGCCGCACGTTGGCCGCCACGTGGCCTTCCTGCCGCAACTGCTGTCGCCAGTCGGTCGGCCAGCCGTTGTGGGCCGCCAGGACGGCGAAGGTTCCGTGCTGATCGTCGAACAGCGCTTGCGTCAGCGGAATGGGATCGGCCAGCCGTTCGCTGATCGGCCGCTCGGGGCGCCGAAGCGCGTGTGGGCTGACGATCACCGTCTCGCAGAGCTGGCAGCTGAGCCGCCAGCCTGGCTGGGCCTTCAGCAGCGCACGCATCTGCGGCGTGGTCTCTTCCAGGATCATGATGTCCGCGTTCTGGCTCGCCAGCCATCCGACGGTCTTGCGGATGTCGCTGTTCTCCCGCCAGACGTTGAACTGGACGATCTTCAGCTGGCCGGGCGCGGAGGCGGGCGCCTGCGGCCCTGCCGAACGCAGGACTTCCGGGGCCATCAGCGTCGCCGCCGCGACGATGCCTATGGCGCTGAGCAGCATGCCCGCGGCGCGGAACGTCGCATCGGACAGGGCCGAGAGCAGAAGGGTTCCCGCGCAGCCCAGAAGCCACAGGGGTGCGAAGTGGGCCAGCAGGTCCAGCGTCGGATTGACTATGCCGCCGAGGGCCAGAACCGCGCCGCCGGCGCAAACGGCGGCGGCCATGACGATGGCGACCTTGAACGCGGTCACCAGGACGAGTCTCTTTTCGCGCATGGCGAGGCCTTACCACGGCAACTGTTGACGTGCTCCATGCTGCATGGCCTCAGGTGCGGCTTGATGAAACTTGCCGATTTCGACTTCGATCTGCCTGAAGATTGCATCGCCTTGCGCCCGGCGAGCCCGCGCGACGCCGCGCGCCTGCTGCTGGTCGCCCCGGGCCAGCCGTTCCGCGACCTTTCGGTGCGCGACCTGCCGGACCTGCTGCGGGCCGGCGACGTGCTGGTGCTCAACGACACGCGGGTGATCCCGGCGCGGCTGAAGGGCGTGCGTCACCGCGGCGACAACCGGGTGCAGGTCGAGGCGACCCTGCATCGGCGGACCGCGGCCCATGTCTGGACCGCCTTCATGCGGCCGGGCAAGCGGCTGGCGCTCGGCGACCGGGTGGCGTTCGGCGAGGCCGCCGACCGCGCCTGCCTGTTGGGCGCGCTCGACGCCACGGTGACGGCGAAGGGCCAGGGCGGCGAGGTGACCCTGGCCTTCGACCTCTCCGGTCCCGACCTCGACGCCGCCATCGCCGAGCGCGGGGCGATGCCGTTGCCGCCCTATATCGCCGCCAAGCGCGGTGAGGACGCCCGCGACCGCGCCGACTACCAGACGGTCTACGCCGAGGAGGACGGCTCGGTCGCCGCGCCGACCGCGGGCCTGCACTTCACGCCGGAGCTGTTCCAGCGGTTGGCGCAGGCTGGCGTCGCCACCGCCTTTGTCACCCTGCACGTGGGCGCCGGCACCTTCCTGCCGGTCAAGACCGAGGATCTGTCCGAACATCGCATGCACGCCGAATGGGGCGAGGTCGATGCGGCCACCGCCGAGCAACTGAACGCGGCGCGCGCCGCGGGGGGGCGGATCGTCTGCGTCGGCACCACCTCGCTGCGGCTGCTGGAATCGGCGACCGGCGAGGACGGCGTGATCCGCCCGTTCATGGACGAGACCGCCATCTTCATCACCCCGGGCTACCGCTTCCGCGCGGTCGACGGCCTGATGACCAACTTCCACCTGCCGAAGTCGACGCTGTTCATGCTCGTCTCGGCTTTCGCGGGACTTCAGACGATGCGCGAGGCCTATGCCCACGCGATTCACGGCGGCTACCGCTTCTATTCCTATGGCGACACCAGCCTGTTGTGGCGGGCGCAGGCCTGATGGCGGGCTTTCCTTTCCGCATCGCCGCCACCGACGGCAAGGCCCGCACCGGCGTTCTCGCCACCGCGCGCGGCGAGATCCGCACCCCGGCCTTCATGCCGGTCGGCACGGCGGCGACCGTCAAGGCGCTGACCGTCGACCAGGTGGCGCAGACCGGCGCCGAGATCCTGCTCGGCAACACCTACCACCTGATGCTGCGGCCGACCGCTGAACGGGTCCGGCGGCTGGGCGGGCTGCACCGCTTCATGCGCTGGGACAAGCCGATCCTCACGGACAGCGGCGGCTTCCAGGTGATGTCGCTGTCGAACATCGCCAAGGTCACCGAGGAGGCGGTCACCTTCCAGAGCCACCTCGACGGCTCGCGCCACGCGCTGTCGCCGGAGCGGTCGATGGAAATCCAGGCCGACCTGCTGGGCTCGGACATCGTCATGCAGCTGGACGAGCTGGTGGCCCTGCCGGCGGAGGAGGGTCGCGCCGCCGAGGCCATGCGCCGCTCGGCCCGCTGGGGCGCCCGCTGCAAGGCCTATTTCGGCGACCGCGAGGCTCAGAACCTGTTCGGCATCCAGCAGGGCGGCCTCTCCGCGGCGCTGCGCGGCGAATCCGCCGAGCGGCTGATCGAGGTCGGCTTCGACGGCTACGCCCTGGGCGGTCTGGCGGTGGGGGAGGGGCATGAAGCGATGTGCGAGGTGCTCGACTTCGCGCCGGGAATGCTGCCGGCGGACCGGCCGCGCTATCTGATGGGGGTCGGCAAGCCGATCGACATCGTCGAGGCGGTCTGGCGCGGGGTCGACATGTTCGACTGTGTGCTGCCCACCCGCGCCGGCCGGCACGGCCAGGCCTGGACCTGGCAGGGGCCGATCAACCTGAAGAACGCGCGTTTTGCGGAGGACGATACGCCGCTGGACCCCGAGAGCGACGTCCCCGCCAGCCGCGACTACTCCAAGGCCTATCTGCACCACCTGGTGCGGGCCGAGGAGATCCTCGGCAAGGTGTTGCTGTCCTGGCACAACCTGACCTTCTTCCAGCGGCTGATGGCCGAGCTGCGCGCGGCCATCGCCGAGGGCCGGCTGGACGCCTTCCGCGCAGAGTTCCGCGCCGGTCAGCGGGCTGGATAGCGGGCTCTCAACCGCCCTTGCGTCGAGCGGGCGCGGCGCCTAAGGTCCGCGCCGCTTCGTCCTGGGCTTTCGCGCCGACGATGCGGGCCGGTAGCTCAGTGGTAGAGCATTCGACTTTTAATCGAATGGTCGTGAGTTCGAACCTCACCCGGCCTACCATTTCGACCGCGTTTCAAAGTCACGAGGTGGCCGGATGGCGATGATGGGTGCGCTGGAACGGGTGCTGCCGCTGGAGGGCGGTCGGAACTTCCGTGACCTGGGCGGATACGCCACGCGCGACGGCCGGCGGCTGCGGTGGGGCAGGCTCTACCGTTCCGGCAGCATGGCCGGCCTGACCGAGGCGGCCTATGCGCAGCTGGCGGAGATGGGCCTGCGCGTGATCTGCGATCTGCGGACGACTTCGGAGCGCCGGACCATGCCGGTGGACTGGGGCCGGGTTCCCAACCTCAGCTACTGGGCGCGCGACTATGAGCTGAGCTTTGGCGACCTTCGCAACCTGCTGGCCTCGGACCTGCCGACCGGCGAACAGGCGCGCGCCGCCATGACCGCGGTCTACCGCGAGCTGCCGTTCGAACAGGCCGGCGCCTATGGCGAGCTGTTCCGGCGGCTGGCGAACGGCGAGGCGCCGCTGGTGTTCAACTGCTCGGCCGGCAAGGACCGCACCGGCGTCGCCGCCGCCTTGATCCTTTCGGCGCTCGGCGTGCCGGCGGAGACGATCCTCGAGGACTACCTGCTCACCAAATTCGTCGCCTACGACCGCATGGCCTCGGCCACGGCGGCGCAGCTGGCCCACCTCGCGCCGGAGGTGATCGACGCGATCCTCGGCGTCGAGGCCGACTACATCCGCGCCGCATTCGAGGCGATCGAGGCGGCGCACGGCTCGATTGAGACCTATCTGCAGGAGCGGGTCGGCGTCACGGCCGCGGTGTTGGAGCAGCTCCAGGCGCAGCTGCTGGAAGACGCCTAATCCGGCCCGCCGATCAGGCGATCGGCCGATAAAGGATATAGGGGGCGTCGTCCCCAACCTGCACGAACTGCGCCTCCACCAATCCTTCTTCGAGCAGGAGGTTCAGCGCTTCGGCCAGGCTGCCGGGGCCGGCCGGGCTCGACAGGTAGATCCGGTGCTCGCCGCTCAGCGCTTCGGCGCGGGCCTGCGCCCGCAGGGCCTGGGTGTCGACGGAGACCGCCTCGGTCGCCGCCGCCGTTCCGGTGATGAACGGGTCCGGCTCGTCGTCCGACTCCTCCTCCGCCTCTTCGTCGGCCCACTCGTCCTCGTCCTCGTCCTCGGACGGCTCGCCCAAAGGCAGGGCCGTGGGCTCTGGCGCAGGCAAGGCGACTTCGGGTGAAGAGTCGATCGCGGGGACGGCCGGCTCGACCGGGGCGGCGGGCGAGGGCGGCGGCTCCGGCTCGGCCGGGATTTCACGCCGGGTCGGAGCCGGCCGCCGGAACAGTGCGCGTAGGAGTGACCAGAGGCGGGTCAGCATCGAACCCTGAGCTCACGCATGTGGGTTGAGGAACTCCGTGAACCAGCGCGGCGCGCGTGACAGCCGCGAGGTCTGCTTCCCCTTTTTAGCCGGATTCGGAAAGCCCGCTCGTCGGGCGTGGGAATATCGGCCCGGCTCAGCTGGCCGCGGCCGCGGCCTCGAGCCTCTGTGGCGTCTCGCCGACCTTTTCGAGGGCATGGACGTAGCGGTCGCGCCAGGCGGTGACGTCGTTGTTGCTGACCTCCGCCATCAGCCGACGCCACCGGCTCTGCCGCTCGGCCAGCGGCATGGTCAGCGCCCGCTGGATGGCGTCCGACATGTCCTCGCGGCTGAAGGGATTGACGATCAGGGCGTCGGCAAGCTGCTCGGCGGCGCCGGCGAACTGCGACAGGACCAGCACTCCGGGGTCGCTCGGATCCTGGGCGGCGACGTATTCCTTGGCCACCAGGTTCATCCCGTCGCGCAACGGAGTGACCAGGCCGACGTCGGCGGCGCGATACATGCCGGCGAGCTCGTCGCGCCGATAGGTGCGGTTCACATAGCGGATCGGCACCCAGTCGGCGGTGGCGTAGGCCCCGTTGATGCGCCCGCTGACCGCGTCGAGCCGTGCGCGGATGTCCTGGTAGGCGGAGACTTCGTCGCGGCTGGGGGTGGCCACCTGCAACAGCGAGACGCCTTCCAGGCTGTCCGGGTGGTTGGCCAGGAACTCCTCGTAGGCGAGGAAGCGCTCCTCGAGTCCCTTGGAATAGTCGAGCCGGTCGACGCCGATGATCAGCTTGCGGCCGGCGAGGCTGGCCTCCATGCGCTCGCGCCAGCGCTGGGCGGGCTCGCCGACGGCGGCCTTGGTGAAGGCCTCGGCGTCGAGGCCGATCGGGAAGGCGCCGACCTGCAGTTTACGGCCGAAGGCGGTCGCCTCGCCCTGGTCGGAGATCTCGCCGCCGATCTCGTCGATGACGTACTCCCGAAAGGCCGAGACCGAGTCCTCGCTCTGGAAGCCAACGAGGTCATAGTCGAACAGCGCGCGCACCAGCTCGGCGTGGTTCGGCAGGGTGGTGAACAGGCGCTGGGCCGGCCAGGGGATGTGCAGGAAGAAGCCGATGCGGTTGCGCACCCCGCGCTTGCGCAGCTCCTGGGCCAGCGGCAGCAGGTGGTAGTCGTGCACCCAGATCAGGTCGTCAGCTTCCAGCAGCGGGGTGACCGTCTCGGCGAACCGGGCGTTGACCCGCGCGTAACCCTTGTCGAACGAGCGTTCATAGGCCGACAGGTCGATCCGGTAATGGAACAGCGGCCACAGCGTGCGGTTGGCGTAGCCGTTGTAGTATTCCTGCCGGTCCTGCTCCTCGAGATCGACGGTGGCCACGGTCACGCCGGCGTTCCGCTGCAGCGAGAGCTGGCCGGTGAACTCGGTGGTGGTGCGGCCGCTCCAGCCGAACCAGATGCCGCTGTATTCCCGCAGGGCTGCGGAGAGCGCCATCGCCAGTCCGCCGACGCTGGCGTCGTTCTCGTCGACGGGCGCGTTCACCCGATTGGAGATGACGATCAGGCGCGGCATCGCACGCTCCTCTGCGGCCGGCAGGCCTCGCCCCCGCTCATGCGGGCGCCTCCAGGAGAACGGCCGGAATGCTCCATGTCTCCCGCCGCCGGCGAGCCAGGGCGTGCGGGCCGCTGTCCTGGGCCGGGTTGAGCCCGACGCGCGCCAGATCGGCGCAGGCATGTGAGGTCAGCCTCGGCGCCGGGTCTGAAGTATAGCCGGGGCCAAGCGCCCCAAGATCCCGTTCCTGAAGCCTTTCAAAGAGTTCATCTCGAACAGGATCCCAATGGCGAACCAAAAGAACCGTCACGTGCCTAGGTAGATGCTCGACTGTGGCTTCGATCATTTCCATGGGGCGTGTCCTTACGACGCATCACCGCGGCGTCAAACGGCTTGGCTGTTGAACTTAATGTGAGGGTTGTCTTCTAAAATTCCGGCAGCTTGATCGCGAATTGTGCACAGGCTTGACCGTGATGATGCGCCAAGTTATGCAATTGCGAATTAGTCGCAAATATGGAACCCTGCAGTCGGGCTTCACGGAGACGGCTATGCAACTGCAGGCGGAGGCGGACCTGAACGGGTCGGCCGAACTCGACGACCTCGACCGGGCGGTGCTGTGGGCGATGCGATCGGTGGCGGTCGGGCGCGGCGACTGCCCGTCCTTGCGGCGCACCTTCCACGACCTCTACGGGCCGGCGGCGGACCAGATCCTGTGCGGGCTGCTGGTGCTGGTCAGGCTGCTCAGCGCGCGCGCATCACAAGGCCTTCGGCTGCACATGCCCGGCAGCAGCGCTATTAGCGGAGACGAGCTGCGGATCCTGGCGGCCCTGGCGGCGGTCCAGGAGGAGGGGCTGGCCGCTGGTCGCGTTGCGGTCAACCGCGGCCTGGCGCAGTTGCTCGGCGGCAGGCCGGACGCCGGCCTCGCCGCCGCCATCCGCTATGTCGCCAAGCTGCTGTCGGACGGTGGCCGCCGGCTGACAGCCGGCCGGCTCGCCACTTGCGAGCGCGGCGGTTCGGAGCCCGGCCGCACGCTGCATTGAACCTGGGCTTTTACGCTGCGGTGCGGGATCGAACCGGGCGGCGCGGTGTTTTGGCATGGGGGGCGCGACGCGCGTAGCCGCCCCGGCGCCAAGAGGACGGGTCATGAACCAAGACGCACAATCGGACAGCTCGCTGATTCGCGGCATCGATGAGCCGGCAGATCCCAGGCCGGTTATGCTGGGCAAGGACCCGGCGGACGGCGACGGCACGGATGGAAACGACGGTGACGGAACGGACGGCGCGGATACGGACGGAACCGACGGAAGCGACACCGACGGAACCGATGACGCCGACAGCGACGGCACGGACGGGGCCGACAGCGACGGGACCGACAGCTGAGCCGGACACGCCCTTCCGCGCGCTCGCCGGCCTGATCGGGCCGGGCGAGGTCACGGGCTTCATGGCGACCCGGCTCGGCCGAGCCGCCCACCGCAGCCGCCTGGCGCCCGGCGTGGCGCAGGGCCTGTTCGGCTGGCCGCAGCTCAACGCCGCACTGGCCGAACAGCGACTGACGCCGCCGCGGCTGCGGCTGGAGCAGGCCGGCGCGGACGTGACCGAAGGCGTCTTCAAGTCCCGCCGGACGCGGCGCGGCGCGGTGCTGCAGGATCTCGATCCGGCGGCGCTGACCGCGCGCCTGCGGGAGGGCGCGACCCTGATCGTCGATGCGGTGAACGAGATCAGCCCGGCCCTGCAGCAGCTGTGCTCGGGCCTCTCGGCGGAGTTCACCGCGTCCAGCCAGGCCAATCTCTACGCCTGCTGGGGCACGACCCAGGGCTTCGACGTGCACTGGGACGACCACGACGTCTTCGTCGTCCAGCTCGAGGGCTGCAAGCAATGGGCCCTCTACGGGGCGAGCGAGACGGCGCCGACGCGACGCGGTCCGGCGCCGGAGGCGAGCGCGCCGGACCGCGAGCCCGAGCGGATGGTGCTGGAGCCCGGCGACGTGCTTTACCTGCCGCGCGGCGACTGGCATGCCGCCGTGGGGCTGGGCGGGCCGACCCTGCACCTGACCATCGGCCTGACCCGAAAGAGCGGATCGGACCTGCTGCACTGGCTGGCCGACGACCTGCTGGGTGAGCCGCTCGCCCGCGCCGACCTGCCGTTCGAGGCCGGCGACGCGGCGGTGGCCGCGCGGCTCGCCGAGCTGCTGGCCGAGATCGGCGCGGCCGATCCGACGACGCTCGCGCGCCGCTACCGCCGCCATGTCGAGGTTGGCCTGCCGCAGCGGCCGCAACTGGCCTTCCCGCACATCGCCGACGAGACGCCGCTGCCGGCGGGCGCGACCATCACCCTCGCCCAGGGACCCAGCCGCCTGGAGCTTCGCGACGACGACCTGGTGCTGAGCTGGCGCGGCGTCGAGTTCACCCTGGCGCCGGTGCTGGAACCCGCGCTGCGGAGGCTGCTGGCCGGAGAGGCGCTCGCCGTCGCCGCGCTTGCAGGCGTGGCGCCCGCCGCCGACGTCGAGGCCTTCCTGTGCGACATGCTCCGCCGCGGCGTCTTCGTCGCCGGCGGGGAGGGCGGCTAGGTGGAGTTCTGCTCGCGCGTCTCGCTGGGCTCCCACGAGGCCTTCGCCGGCACCGGCGTGCGGGGCCAGGCCTATGTCTTCCTGCCGGTGCCCAAGCGGGTCTGGCACGACGCCGAGATGAACCGCCACTGGGCTTCCCGCGAGGAGCTGCACGCGATCCGCGCAGCCCGGCGAGCCGGCCTGGTGACGCGGCTCTACAACCCCGCCGACGAGGACGCCGCGGTGCTGGTCCATGCGGGCGGGGAGGGCGCGGCGGAGGGGCTGGCCCCGCTGCTGGAGACGTTCGGCCGCCGCTGGCCGATCGATGCCGCCGGCGCGCCCAGGCTGGCGATCTGCACGCACGGCACGCGCGACCGCTGCTGCGCCAAATTCGGCTTCGCGACCTACCAGGCGGCGCGAAAGCTCTTCGAGGATGGCGCTTCGGCCTTCCAGCCGATCGAATCCTCGCATCTCGGCGGCGACCGGTTCGCCGCCACCGGCATCTTCTTTCCCTCCGGCAGCATGTACGCCCACCTCGACCATCTCGACCTCGGCGCGCTGTGCGCCCTGGAAGCCGAAGGGCGGATCGATCCGGCGCCCTATCGGGGCGGGGTCTACGACAGCCCGCTCGCCCAGCTGGTGCGCGGCGGGCTCGCGCGCCAGGGGCTGGTCAACGACGCGACCACGCCGATCGCCGTCACCCAGCTCGGTCCCTGCGAGGTCGAGGCCCGGGTGGACGGCGCCTGCTACCGCGTCACCCTGAAGATCGCCGAGGTGGAGTTCTACGGCAGCTGCTCGGCGCTGCACACCGCCAAGCCGTCCCGCGGCCGCCGCACGGCGTTCGAACGGGCCGAGCGGCTGGAGGCGCCGGCTGCGCCGTGATCAGCCGCCGTTGAGCGCGGCGAAAGCCGCGTCGAAGCGGCCCTCGGCCTCCGCCCGGCGCAGGAAGCCCACCCGCTCGACGCTGATCTCCGCCGGCGTCGGCTGCTGCCGGAAAAGACCCATCACCTCGTCGATGTAGTCGGCGAGCGGCATGTAGCCGGCGCGGGTCGACTGGCCCGGCGTCAGGTCGGTCTGCACCCCCGGCGGGATCAGTTCGATCACCTCGACCCTGCCGTTCATCTGCGCGCGCAGCGACAGGGTGTAGGAATGCAGCGCCGCCTTGGTGGCCGAATAGGTGGGCGCCGACGACAGCGGCACGAAGGCCAGGCCCGACGAGACGTTGACCACCGCCGCGTGCGCCGCTGCCGCCAGGTGGTCGATCAGGGCGTTGGTCAACCGGATCGGCCCGAGCAGGTTGGTGATCACCGTCGCCTCGGCGTCGGCGAGATCGCGCCGGCTGGCCAGCGACTCGCTGCGCATCACGCCGGCGTTGTTGATCAGGACGTTCAGCTGCGGGTGTTGCGACAGAACCTGGTCGGCGAAACGCTCGATGGCGGCGGGATCTTCGACGTCCAGTTGCAGGATGTGGATCCCCGCGCGCCCGGCGGCGGCGTCTTCGAGCGCGTCGCGCCGGCGGCCGGAAATGATCACCTGGTTGCCGAGGTCATGGAAGCGGTGCGCCAGGGCGCGGCCGATGCCGGAGCCGCCGCCGGTGATCAGTATGGTGTTGCCCGTGGTCTGCATGGCCGTCTCCCGTCTGCTGAGGACAGGCCTTGATCTATGCCGTCGCTGTGCGATCGAAAGGCGGCGGCAAAAAAATCCCTCCGGCGCCCCCCCGAGTGCGACTCAGCCGGAAGCGTTACAATGAGCGGCGAATCGGGACCGTCTCATGCCCCAGAAGCCCCTCACCATCGTCGTTCCCATGGCCGGCCGCGGCAGCCGTTTCGCCGACGCCGGCTTCAAGGATCCCAAGCCGCTGATCCCGGTCCGCGGCGTGCCGATGATCAAGCTGGTGATCGACAACCTGCGGCCCAGCCGGCCGCACCGCTTCGTCTTCATCTGCCAACGCGAGCATGTCGCCGCCTATGAGCTGGAGCGGCTGCTGGGCCAGTGGGCGCCGGGCTGCGCCATCGTCCAACTGGACGGCGTCACCGAGGGCGCCGCCTGCAGCGTGCTGACGGCGGAGGCCTGGCTCGACGACAGCCCGCTGATGATCGCCAACAGCGACCAGTACCTGGACATCGCCATCGACGACTACCTGGGCGCGATGGACGGCTGCGACGGCCTGATCATGACGATGACGGCGCACGACCCGAAATGGTCCTTCGTCGCCGTCGACGACCAGGCGATGGTCACCGAGGTGGCCGAGAAGGTTCCGATCTCCGACGAGGCGACGGTGGGGGTCTACAACTTCGCCCGCGGCCGCGACTTCGCCGAAGCTGCGCGCGAGATGATCGCCAAGGACCTGCGGGTGAACGGCGAGTTCTACGTCGCCCCGGTCTACAACATGCTGATCGAGAAGGGCGCGAGGATCGCCATCCACAACATCGGCGCAGAGGCCGCCGGCATGTACGGCCTGGGCGTGCCCTCGGACCTGGCGCTGTTCCTCAGCCTGCCGATCGCCGAGCGCGTGGCGGCCTGACGTGCAGATCATCAGCCACCGCGGCTACTGGAAGACCGCTGAGGAGAAGAACAGCCGCGCGGCCTTCGCCCGGACCCTCGAGGCCGGGTTCGGGACCGAAACCGACGTCCGCGACCTGGCCGGCCAGCTGGTTGTGGCCCACGACCCGCCAAAGGGCGGCGAGATGCGCTGGCGCGAGGTGGTCGCGATGTTCGAGGGCTCGAGCCTGCCGCTGGCGGTGAACGTCAAGTCCGACGGGCTGGCGCCGCTGCTGCTGCAGGCCTTCGCGGCCAGTTCCATCCCCTGGTTCGCCTTCGACATGTCCGGTCCGCAGACCGTGCACTTCGCCAACCAGGGCCTGCCCTTCTACAGCCGCCACAGCGACATCGAACCGGAGCCGATCCTCTATGAGCGCGCCGCCGGCATCTGGCTGGATTCCTTTACCGACGATCAATGGATTCGGCCTGATCTGATCCGCAGGCACCTGGATGCGGGCAAGTCTGTCTGCATCGTTTCCGCCGAGCTGCATGAGCGCGAGCCGCAGCCGCTGTGGGACAGGTTAGCCGAGCTGAAGGGGGAGGCCCGGGTGACGCTCTGCACCGATTGGCCCGAGACCGCGAAGGCGGCGCTGGACCTATGATCAAGGCGGTCGTTTTCGACATGGACGGCGTCCTGATCGACGCCAAGGAATGGCACTACGAGGCGCTCAACAAGGCGCTCGGCCTGTTCGGCCTGGAGATCAGCCGCGCCGATCACCTGACCACTTTCGACGGGCTGCCGACGCGCAAGAAGCTGGAGATCCTCTCGACCACCGAGGATCTGCCGCGCGAGCTGCATTCCTTCCTGAACACGCTCAAGCAGAGCTACACGATGGAGATGGTCAACACCCGCTGCAAGCCGACCTTCATCCACCAGTTCGCGCTGTCGACCCTGAAGGCGCGCGGCCTGAAACTGGCGGTGGCCTCGAACTCGGTGCGCAACACGGTCGAGGCGATGATGCAGCGGGCGCACCTGGCCAAATACCTCGACCTGATGCTGTCCAACGAGGATGTCGAGCGGCCGAAGCCCGCGCCCGACATCTACATCGCCGCCATGCTGAAGCTGGGCGTCTCGCCGTCCGAGACCCTGATCGTCGAGGACAACGAGCACGGGCTGCAGGCGGCGCGGGCCTCGGGCGCGCACGTGCTGGTGGTGCGCGACGTCGGCGACGTGACCCTGGCCAACCTCGATCGCCGCATCGAGACGGCGCTTCGGGAGGCGGCATGAACGTGCTGATCCTCGCCGCCGGCGAGCCGGTGGATCCAAACGCCGCCGATCCCTATCCGATCTGGCTGTCGGAAATGGACGACGGCCTGGTGCTGGAGCGCCAGGTCAAGGCGCTGTCGTTCGACCGCAAGGCGCGCTTCGTCTTCTGCTTCCGCCGCAGCGACGTCGAACGCTACCACCTCAAGGACATCGCTGGCCTGATGGCCCCTGACTGCTCGGTCGTCGAGATCCGTCGCGACACCCGTGGGGCGGCCTGCACCGCTATGCTGGCGGTCGGCCAGATGGACCTGGAGGACGAGTTGATCGTCGCCAGCGCCACCGATCACATCGAGGTCGACTACGCCGCCGTCATCCAGGGCTTCCGGGCCAAGGGGGCCGACGCAGGCGTCATGACCTTCGAGAGCTTGCACCCGCGCTATTCCTTCGTCCGCATCGATGCCGAGGGCTGGGTGACCGAGGCTGCCGAGAAGCGGCCGATCAGCCGCACGGCCAACGCCGGCTTCTTCTGGTTCCGGCGAGCGGGCGACTTCTTCGACGCCCTGCAGCAGATGATTCTGAAGGACGCCCAGGTGCAGAACCGCTTCTTCATCAGCCCGGCGCTGAACGAGTTCATCCTCGACCAGAAGAAGATCGCCACCTTTGCGCTGGCCGCCAACCAGTACCACCCGCTGAAGGCGGTCGCCCAGGTCGAGGCCTACGAGCAGGCGCTCGAAGCCCGCCGCGCATGAAGCACGACCGTCTCGAGAGCATGATCAAGGGCTGGTTCGTCGGCGACTTCGCGCCCGTGGCGCTTCGCAGCGCGCACTGTGAAGTCGCCATCAAACACTACGCCGCCGGCGACCACGAGGCCGCCCACTACCACGCTGTCGCCACCGAGCTCACCGCCATCGTCTCCGGCCGGGTGCGGATGCTCGGTCGGGAGTGGGGCGCGGGGGACATCCTGACCATCGAGCCCGGCGAGGCCACCGACTTCACCGCCCTGACCGAGGTGGTCACCGTGGTTGTGAAGCTGCCGTCGGCGAAGGACGACAAGTTCGTGCTGGCCGCGCCTGCCGGCGCCTAGACCTTCTCCAGCTTCGCGGGACGGCATCTCAGCAGCTCGTCGCGGGTGGCGTTGAGGATTTCGGCCGCCAGCGCCTTGTCCTGGCCGACCTGGGCGGCCAGGGCGGTCGCGCCGACCAGGGCGGCGAAGCTGAGGATGGCGTGCGACCGGTCGGCTCCCGAATCCGCCTGGATGATGTCGATCATCGCCCTGAGGTGGGCGATGTAGGTGGTCTGCAGGGTGTCCTGCCGGCGGGCGACGTCGGCGCCCAGGATGGCGGCCGGGCAGGCGGGGTTCTTGGCGGACACCAGGTCGCCCGCCAGATAGGTCTTCAGGAAGCTCTTCCACAGCCGGTCGTCGGCCATGTTCCGGGCCAGGTCCTCCCACTGGTGGGCGGCCTCATCCAGCGCCGCCGAGCAGGCCTCCGAGATTAGCGCCTCCTTGCCGGGAAAATAGCCATAGAAGCCGCCGTGCGTCAGGCCGCACTCGCGCATGATCTCGTCCACCCCGACGCGGTCGACGCCCTTTTCGAGGAACAGCCGCGCAGCGGTGTCGACGATGCGTCGGCGAGTTTCCTCCTTCCGGTTGGCTAGCGGGTTCAACGGCGTTTCCTCTCTCTTTTTCATCTCTTAGCAGCTTCGACGGGAGCTCCAATCCGTAGAGTGGTATTGCGGCGCAGCATCTTTTTTGCACCACAAAGCCGCCAACTCTTGAACGCATCCCCCGCGAACTCCACATGACGATCGTCATGAGAAATGACGTCCGTCATCAGACATGACGATCGTCATATAGCATTGCTGAGGGGTTCCGCCATGCCACAGCGTTTTCAACGGGGTCTGGTCGGCGTGAGCGCGGCCGTCGTCCTGGCCGCCGCGGGCCTCCAGGCGTGCACCCGGGCCGAGGCGCAGGGCCCGGCGCCCGCGCCGCCGACCGTCACCGTCGCCAAGCCGCTGGTGCGGATGGAGGCCGACTGGTCCGAGCAGTCTGGGCGCTTCGTCGCCGCTGCGACCGTCGACGTCCGCCCGCGCGTCTCCGGCTATCTGAGCGCCGTCCACTTTAAGGACGGCCAGTTCGTCGAGAAGGGCCAGCTGCTCTTCACCATCGATCCGCTGCCGTTCCAGGCGCGCGCCGACCGCGCCCGTGCTGAACTCGCCCAGGCCGATGCGCGCCTGGACCGCGCCCGCAGCGAGCTCAAGCGCGCCGAGACCCTTCGGGCGGCGGATGCGATCTCGACCGAGGAATACGACAGCCGCAAGGAGGCTCAGGCCCAGGCGGTGGCGGCTCTGGCGGCGGCCCGCGCCGCCCTGCAGAGCGAAGCGCTGGACCTCGGCTACACCCGCGTCTACGCGCCGATTTCGGGGCGCATCTCGGACCGCCGTGTGGATCCCGGCAACCTGGTGACCAACGGGGAGACCGTGCTGACCCAGATCGTTTCGGTCGATCCCATCCGTTTCGAATTCTCCGCGCCGGACGGCGCCTTCCCGCTCGCGGTCAAGGCCCAGCCGCAGCAGGCGCTGCTCAAGCTGGAGGGCGAGAGCCAGTTCGTCCACCCGGGCCGGCTCGACTTCATCGACAATCGTGTTGACGCCGGCACCGGCGCGATCCGCGGCCGGGTAGAGCTTCCCAACCCCGACGGAGCCTTCACGCCGGGCCAGTTCGGGCGGGTGCGGGTCTTCTTCGGCGCGCCGAAGCCGACCGTGCTCGTTCCCGACACCGCCATCGGCTCGGACCAGTCGCGCAAGTTCGTCCTGGTGGTGAACGCCGCCGACCAGGTGGAATATCGCCAGGTCGAGCTCGGTCCAGTGGTTGGCGGCCTGCGGGTCGTCCGCAGCGGCCTTGGGCCTGACGAGCGCCTGGTCATCCGCGGCGTGCAACTCGCCCGGCCGGGCCAGAAGGTGCATCCGGCCCCTGGCCAGATCGCCAACATCACCGCCGCTTCGCTCGGCCAGGTCGCCGCGCCCCAGGGCTGATCCCAACCCGATCCCGGCGCCAGCGGTCCCGGCGCCGGACCAGGACTGAAGAGGGGGAGGCGATGAGCCTGCCACGCTATTTCATCGACCGCCCGGTGTTTGCGGCCGTGCTGTCCGTCGTCATCACCCTGCTGGGGCTGCTGGCGGTCGGCAAGCTGCCGATCTCCGAGTATCCGGACGTGGTGCCGCCGACGATCTCGATCACGGCGACCTATCCGGGCGCCAGCGCCGAGACCCTGGCCGAAACCGTCGCCGCGCCGATCGAGCAGGCGGTGAACGGGATCGAGGGGATGATGTACGTCACCTCGCAGGCCACCGCCGACGGCCAGCTGACGATCAACGTCAACTTCAAGCTGGGCACGGATCTCGATAAGGCCCAGGTGCTGGTGCAGAACCGCGTGGCGACCGCCGAGCCGCGGCTGCCGGAAGAGGTTCGCCGCCTCGGCGTGGTGGTCGACAAGAGCTCGCCCACCTTCCTGATGGTGGTGCACCTGCTGTCGCCGGACGGCCGCTACGACCCGCTCTATGTTTCCAACTACGCGAGCCTGAAGGTCCGCGACCAGCTGGCGCGGCTGCCCGGCGTGGCCGACGCCCATCTGTTCGGCGGCCGGGACTATTCGATGCGGATCTGGCTGGATCCGGAGAAGATCGCCGCCCTCAACCTGTCGCCGAGCGACATCCTGGCCGGCCTTCGCCGCCAGAGCGTGCAGGTGGCGGCGGGCTCCCTGGGCGCCGAGCCGCAGCCGAACGGCGCGGCCTATGAGATGACCGTCGAAGCGCCGGGCCGCCTGGTCGATCCGGAGCAGTTCGCCCAGGTGGTGGTGGCCCGCGGCCCGGGCGGCGCCCTGGTCCGGGTGCGCGACATCGGCCGGGTGGAGCTGGGCGCCCAAACCTATCAGGTCGACGCCTCGCTCGACGGCAAAAAGGCGGTGGCCATCGGCATCTTCCAGCGGCCCGGCTCGAACGCCCTGCAGACCGCCGATCAGGTCAAGCAGCAGATGGCGACCCTCTCGAAAAGCTTCCCGGAAGGGATGAAGTACGAGATCGTCTACGACACCACACGCTTCGTGAACGCCTCGATCGAGAAGGTCGAGCACACCCTGTTCGAGGCGGTCCTGCTGGTGGTCCTGGTGGTGTTCCTGTTCCTGCAGAGCTGGCGCGCGGCGGTGATCCCGGTGCTGGCCATTCCGGTCTCGATCCTGGGCAGCTTCGGCTTCCTGGCGGTGACCGGCGGCTCGATCAACACGCTGTCGCTGTTCGGCCTGATCCTGGCCATCGGCATCGTCGTCGACGACGCCATCGTGGTGGTGGAGAACGTCGAGCGGAACATCGCCAAGGGCCTCTCGCCGAAGGAGGCCGCGCGGGTCTCGATGGACGAGGTCGGCGGCGCCCTGATCGCCATCGCCCTGGTGCTGACGGCGGTCTTCATGCCGACCGCCTTCATGGGCGGGGTGGCGGGCCAGTTCTTCCGTCAATTCGCCCTGACCATCGGCAGCGCCACCCTGATCTCCTGCTTCGTCTCGCTGACCCTGTCGCCGGCGCTCTGCGCGATCCTGCTGAAGCCGCATGCGGAGGGCCATGGACGTGGGCCGCTGGCCCGCTTCTTCGCAGCCTTCAACACCGGCTTCGAGCGACTGGGCGACCGCTATGGCCGGCTGACCGCGCGCACCGTCCGCTATGTGGCGATCGTCGGGATCCTCTACGGCGGCCTGCTGCTGGCGACGGGCGGCGCCTTCCTGGCGACCCCCAAGGGTTACATTCCGCAGTCGGACCGCGGCTACGGCATCGTGCTGGCCCAATTGCCGCAGGGCGCCTCCCTGCAGCGCACCCGCGCGGTGGTGCAGGATGCGGTCAAGCGCATCCATACCGTCGACGGGGTCACCCACGACGTCACCTTCGTCGGCTACTCCGCCGCCACCGGCGCCCAGTCGACCAGCATCGCCACCATCTTCGTCCCCTATGCGGATGCCGAGGCGCGCGCCCGCTCGCACCGGACGGAGGCGGCGATCCAGGCCGACCTGCGCAAGGCGCTGGCCCCGATCCAGGACGCAGTCACCGTCGTCATCAGCCCGCCGACCATCTTGGGCCTGGGCTCCAGCGCCGGGGCCAAGATGATGATCGAGGACCGTGACGGCAAAGGCTACGCCGCCCTCGACCAGGCGACTCAGGCGGTGATCGGCGAGATGATGAAGGATCCCCACGTGGCCTTCGCCTTCAGCCCCTATGAGGCGCGCACCCCGCGCCTGAAGGTCGAGGTCGATCGCGACAAGGCCGAGGCCGCCGGCACGCCGGTGTCGGAGATCAACGACGCCCTGCAGGTCTATCTGGGCTCGGCCTACGTCAACGACTTCAACTATCTCGGCCGCACCTACCGGGTCACCGCCCAGGCGGACGGCGACTTCCGCCGCACGCCCGACGACATCAACCGGCTGTGGGCGCGAAACCTCGACGGCAGGATGACGCCGCTCGCCAGCGTAGTTGCGGCGCACGACGCCACCGGACCCGGCCGCGTGCCGCGCCACAACCTCTTCGCCGCCGCCGATCTCAGCGCCGCCGCCGGGCCGGGATCGTCGTCGGGCCAGTTGATGGACGCCATGGAGCGCGCCGCCCAGAAGGCGCTGCCAGCGGGCTTCGGCTACGAATGGACCGAGTTGGCCTATCTGCAGAAGAGCGAGGCCAGCGGAGCGCTGGGCGTCTTCCTGCTGGCCGCCCTGTTCGTCTTCCTGGTGCTGGCGGCGCAGTACGAGAGCGTGACCTTGCCGATCGCGGTGCTGCTGGTGGTGCCGATGTCGATCCTGGGCGCGCTCGCCGGCCTCTTGGTGCGCGGGCTGGAGGTCAACATCCTCACCCAGGTGGCGCTGATCGTGCTGGTCGGGCTGGCGGCCAAGAACGCCATCCTGATCGTCGAGTTCGCCAAACAGCTGGAGGATCAGGAGGGCTTCAGTCCCGAGAAGGCGGCGATCGACGCGGCGCGGTTGCGGCTGCGGCCGATCCTGATGACCTCCCTGGCCTTCATCCTGGGGGTGTCGCCGCTGGTCTTCTCGACCGGCGCCGGCTTCGAACAGCGGGTCGCCATCGGAACTGCGGTGTTCTCCGGGATGATCGGGGTCACCCTCCTCGGCCTGATCCTGACGCCGGCCTTCTATGTGGCCACCCGCAGGCTTTCCGGCTGGCTGCCGCAGATCCGTCTGCGCCGCCGCCCGCTCGCCCCCGCCGAATAAGGAGCACCATGATGGGCGCAATCTCAAGGCGCACGGCGGTGGTCGGCGCGCTCATGGCCGCCTCGCTGGGCGCGCCGGCGGCGACCCAGGCCGCCCAGCCGGTGGTGATGGCCGCGACGCCGGAGCTGGCCTCGAGCCTGCCGCTCGACGCGGCCGCGCCGCGCACGGACTGGTGGGCGGGGTTGGATGACCCCTTGCTGGATCAGATCGTCGTCTACGCCATGGGCCGCAACCGCGACCTGCGCGCCGCCGAGGCCCAGGTGCGGCAGGCGCGCGCCTCGGCCAAGGCCGAGGGCTGGAGCCTGATGCCGATCGGCGGCCTGAGCGCCAGCGGAGGTCGCCAGCGCGACGCCTCGCTCGACCAGCAGGGAGGCTTCGTGGGCGCTGGCGGCGACGTCAGCTGGGAGGCCGACGTCTTCGGCCGGCTGCGCGCCAACGTCCGCGCCGCCCGGCTCGACGCGCTCAGCGTCGAGGAGGCCCGTCGCGGGGCGATGAGCGCGATCGCCAGCCAGATCGCCTCGATTTATGTGGAGCTGCGCGGGGCGCAGACCCGGCTGGCGGCGACCAACGCCAACGCCGAGGCCCAGGCGGCCACCCTGCGGCTGACCGAAGTGCTGCGCGACGCCGGCCGCTCGACCCCGCTCGACGTCATGCGCGCCCAGGCGCAGCTGGAATCCACCCGCGCCGCCGCCCCGCTGCTGGAGGCGCAGATCGCCGAGGACATCGCCGCGCTCGACGTGCTGGCCGCCGGCCTGACGCCGGAGATGACCGCGGCGCTGAAGGCGCAGAGCGTCGTGCCCGAGCCCCCCAGGCAGTTGGCGATCGGCACGCCCGAGGGGCTGCTGCGTCGGCGTCCCGACATCCGCGAGGCCGAGGCGCGGCTGGCCGCCGCCCAGGCGCGCGCCCGCGCGGCCAAGGTCGACTGGTGGCCGCGCCTGAGCTTCGTCGCCCAGGCCTCGTCGCTCGGGCCGAACATCGCCTCGCTGGGCGAGAACGCCGCCTTCTCCTTCCTGCTCGGGCCTCGGATCGACTGGCCGGCGCTGGACTTCCGCCGCAACGCCCTTCGGCTGGAAGCCGCCCGCGCCGGGGCCGACGTCGAGTACGAGCGCTATGAAAAGCTGGTGCTCAGCGGCGCGCGCGACCTCGACGCCGCGCTCGCCAACCTGGCCGGCGCCCTGCAGGCGGAGACCAGCTATACGACTGCGGTCGAGGCCGCCCGCCGCGCCGCCGGCATCTCGCGCCTGCGCTACCGCGAGGGGGCCGACCCCTTCTTCGCCGTGCTCGACGCCGAACGCAGCCTGGCCGGATTCGAGGACAGCCTGGCGGTCGCCCGCACCCGTTCGGCCCTGGCCTACGTCCGCGTCGGCCAGGCGCTGGGGGCCGGCTGGAGCGACTGACTGAGTATCGAGCTAGTTGCGGACCAGCTGGACCGTGATCGGCGCCAGGATCGGCAGGATCTGCATGCGGGTGAGGTGGAAGCGCAGCAGGGTCTCCGGGTGGAAGGGGCAACCGTTCCCGCAGTGCTCGGGGATGTAGTCGATCACCAGCGAGTAGATGTCCATCTTGTCCGAGGCGCCGAAGGCGAACTGGTCGTTCAGCCCGCCGCGCCAGTGGCCGTTCTCCGGGAAGACGATGAACTCCCGCGTCAGCGGCATGAACTTGCCGAGGTCCAGCGGAGAGGCCAGCTGGACCTCCGCGCGGGTGCGGATCACGTGGTCGTAGCGGGCGCGATGGGCCAGCTCGCGCCGCAGCTTCATGTCATTGCAGCGTCGGATGCCGCGGTACATCCGCACGACGTTCTCGATATTGGTCTCAGGGTAGGCCTGGACGGCCAGGTTGAGATCCATCACGAAGTCGCGGCCGACCTGCACCTCGACCGAGCGGAAGCGGCCCTCGGTCTTGCGGTTGATCGCCTCGACCAGCGCAGCCTCGTCGCTCAACGGCCCGCCTTCCCAGAAGAAGGCGAAGCAGTCGATCTCCGCCTCCGCAGGGAGATTGCGGGCGAAGTGGGTGAGGGCGGGGCTCTCCAGCCGCTCCGCCCCCGACAGGCACACCGCAATCTGCATCGTCAAAGTCCCCCCGGATGGAGAGAGACTTTGCCCGATTCGACGCCGCAATAGGCGCAGACCGCGCCGCGGCTACTTCAGCGCGGCCTTCAGTCCCAGGGTGCGGCCCGGCATGCCCGCGGCGTCATAGTAGCGCCGGCCGGCGTAGGCCTGGCCTTCCAGCACGGTGGTGAAGCCGTTGGCGGCGGGCGCCGAGGCCTCGCTGAACGCCTGCGCGGCCTGCGGAGGCGTCCCGTCGCGCAACGCCTCGGCGAGCACGCGGCCGGCGACCGCGCCGCCGGCGTCCAGCTCCAGCCCGAGGATATGCGCCAGGGTCGGGGCCAGGTCGGCGTTGCTGACCGGCGCTGCGTCCACGTAGCCGGCGCGGAAGTCAGGCCCGGTGGCGGCCATGAAGTTGTGAGTGTCCTGGCGACCGAACGAGCCGTGCTGGCCTTCCCCCTGGGAAAGATCGGTGTCGGCCACCACCACGCCGCACAATTCCGGATCGGCGCAGCCGGTCGAAGTGCTGCGGAAGGCGACGTAGATCGCCGGCCGCGGGGTGCGGGCGTCGCCGGTCAGGCCGACGGCGCTCATCGGCAGGGCGCCGGGGATAGGCCCATATTGGTCGTCGACGAAGATCGCGCCGGTGTAGTCCTGGCGGGTGAGGGCCTCGACGATCCGCGGCGCGAGGGCGCGGGCGTTTGGACCGGGCAGGTAGATCAGGTCGGAGCCGCCGTTGGCGGCGATGGCCACCTCCGGCGCGTTGGCGTCCTTGCCGAGGAAGACGCCGCCGCGCGGATGGGCGCCGGTCTTCGGCTTCACCTCATAGCCGGCCGGGTCCATCACCGGCAGGCCGAGCGCCTGGCCGAGGTCGAGCGCCAGGAACCCCGGCGGCGTCAGGCCCGGCTTGACGTCGCGATAGACCGCCTTCGCCGAGCCGCTGGTCTTGCTCTCGTGGCTGAGGGTGGAGAAGCCGTGGTCGGCGGTGACGACGATGTTGGTGTCGGCCTCCAGGCCGAGCGCCTTCACCGCGGCGCGCAGGCTGGCTAGGTTGTCCGAGGCGTTGCGGATCGCCGCCATCGACGTCGGGCCGTTGATGCCGGGGACCAGGCTGTTCAGGCTGTCGCCCTGATTGTGCTGGGTCCCGTCAGGGTCTCGCGACCAGACCACCATGATGAACGGCTTGCCCTCGGCCTTGAAGCGCGGAAGCAGGACCTCGGTGGCGACCTTGGTGAACCAGGCCTGCTGGTCGATGTTGGCCACCTGGACGCCGGGCATGTTGTAGGCGCCGGGCCAGCTGTTGAGGCCGCGGTCGGGCGCCACGGCCGGCAGCTTCGCCGCCTTGATCGCGGCGACCACGTCGGGGGCGAGCGGGACGCCTTCACCGCTGCTCAGCCCGGTGCTGTCGTCGATGACGATCGTGCCGGAGCCGCGGGCGGTGACGTCCTGGATCGCCGCGGGGCCGAGCTTGCCGATCACGGCGGTGGCGTAGCCCTTGGCCTGGGCCGCCCGCAGCAGGCTGGTGCGGCCGAGATAGTCGCCGCCGTAGCGCTGGTTCATCAGGTCCAGCACCGTGTCGTCCTCGAGCGCCGCGAACGGCGTGGCGAACGGCGGCGGGAACGACTTGCCGATATAGAGGGTGTTGCCGAAGTCGCCGCTGTCGCCGGGGCCATGGCCGGTGGCGATCGCCGCGGCGTTGACCGTGGTCACGGTCGGATAGAGTGAATGGCTGTTCTGAAAGTCGACGCCCTCGGCGCGGACGGCGGCGAGGGCCGGGGCGGTGTCCGGCGTGACGATGCGCGAACGCAGGCCGTCGGCGACGAAGATGATCACATTGTGCGGCCGGGCCGTTGCGGCGCCAGCGGCGAACATCACGCCGATGGCGGCTCCGATCGCGGGGAGGATGGCGCCGGTGCGGAAACGTCGATTCAAGGCCGGACTCCGTGCGGGCTGGGGCAGGTCTCGGCCGAGCCGATAAGCCGAATGTGCGACAGCTGCGCGTCGGTCGCAGTTCGTGTCGCACGACTGTCAGACAAGCTTGACCGCATTGTCACACGTGACCGGTAGCGACCAGCCCCAGGCGCGAACACGGTCCTAACGGCCGGCGCGCCCACCTGAGCTTGGGGATCGATCATGAAATCTGGATGGCTTGGCGGCGCAGCCGCCTGCGCGCTGCTCTGCATGCTGGCGAACACGGCGATGGCCGCCGACGCCACGGCGACTGCGGAGACCGCCGCTGCGACTGCCGATGAAGTAGTGGTCTTCGGCCGCGGGCAGGCCCGCGAAGTCCAGACGATCGACGCCCAGCAAATTCAGATCGTCGCGCCGGGCACGAGCCCGATCAAGGTGGTCGAAAAGCTGCCGGGCGTGAACTTCCAGTCGGCGGACGCCTTCGGCGCCTATGAGTGGTCGACCCGGATCTCGATCCGCGGCTTCAACCAGAACCAGCTGGGCTTCACCCTCGACGGCGTGCCGCTCGGCGACATGAGCTACGGCAACCATAACGGCCTGCACATCAGCCGCGCGGTGATCTCCGAGAACCTCGGCTCCGTGATCCTGGCCCAGGGGGCCGGTTCCCTGGCCACCGCCTCGACGTCGAACCTGGGCGGAACCCTGGAATTCCTGTCGCGCGACCCGAGCGAGACCTTCGGCGTCAACCTCCAGGGCACCTACGGCTCGGACAACATGTACCGCGGCTTCATCCGCCTCGACACCGGCGCCCTGCCGTTCGGCGGCAAGCTCTATGTGAGCTACGCCAACCAGGACGCCGACAAGTGGAAGGGCTACGGCGAACAGAAGCAGCAGCAGGCGAACGTCAAGTTCGTCCAGCCGCTCGGCCAAGCCACGGTCACCGCCTTCTACGACTGGTCCCAGCGTCGTGAGAACGACTATCAGGACATGTCGAAGGAGATGATCAACCGGCTCGGCTACAGCTTCGACAACATTTCCAACAACTACGCCCTCGCCAACCAGGTCGCGCAGACGGCGCTCGGTCACTACCTGGCCACCGGGACGTCGGGCGACCCGTCGACCTGCGTCTCCGACCCGGGCGACGGGACCAACGTCTATCCGTCGCCGATCAAGTGCGACGACGACGCCTATTATGACGCCGCCGGCCTGCGCAACGACGACCTCTGGTACGTCAACGCCAAGACGCCGATCGGCGAAAACCTGAAGGTGTCCGGCACCTATTACGGCCACAAGAACCGCGGCCAGGGCAGCTGGTTTGCGCCGCTCAACCCCAGCCCGAACTACGGCGTCGCCGGCGCGACCACCGGCAACTCGTCGATGTCGTTCCGGACCACCGAGTACAGTGTCGACCGCAAGGGCGTATTCGGTGACGCCGAGCTGAGCTTGGGCGCCCACACGGTGCGCGCCGGCGGCTGGTACGAGGATAACGACTTCGAGCAGGCCCGCCGCTACTACGCGCTGGATCTCGCCCAGCCGAACCGCGACGCGCTGGACTTCCAGTCGAACCCCTACAAGACCCGCTGGCACTACGCCTTCAAGACCAAGACGACCCAGTTCTTCCTGGAGGATTCCTGGAAGGTCACGTCGGACCTGAAGCTGAACTTCGGCTTCAAGTCGCTGAAGGTGACCAACAAGGCGACCTTCCTCGACGGCTATGGCCCGTTGGTGAACAGCGGCGGGATCGAATCCAAGGACAGCTTCCTGCCGCAGGCGGGCTTCGCCTGGAACATTGGCCCGGCCCAGGGCGAGGTCTTCGGCGACTACGCCGAGAACATGCGGGCCTTCGTCTCCGCCGCGACTGCGGGTCCGTTCTCGACCACCCAGGCCGGCTTCGACGCCATCCGCTCGAAGCTGAAGCCGGAGACGTCCAAGACGTTCGAACTGGGCTACCGCTTCCACCTGGACAGCATCCAGGGCCAGATCGCGGCCTATCACGTCAAGTTCGACAACCGCCTCTTGGCGACCGCGGTCGGCGCCGGCGTCGCCGGCAACCCCAGCGTGCTTTCCAACGTCGGCAGCGTCACCACCAAGGGCGTCGAAGCCGCGGCCACATGGTCGATCACCAGCGATTGGACCCTGTTCGGCTCCTACGCCTACAACAGGTCCAAGTATGACGACGACGTCTTCGACGGCTCAGGCGCGCTCGTCGCTCGCACCAGCGGCAAGACCGTGGTCGACACGCCCAAGTCGATCGCCAACCTCGAGCTCTCCTACGGCCACGACGGCTGGTTCGGCTCGCTCGGCGGCCACTACACCGCCAAGCGCTTCTACACCTACACCAACGACCAGAGCGTGCCGTCCTACCTCATCGCCGACCTGAGCGCCGGCTACCGCTTCGACGGCGAGGGCTGGAGCAAGGGCCTCGAGGTGCAGGTCAACGTCACCAACCTGTTCGACAAGGAGTACGTGTCGACCGTCGGCTCCAACGGCTTCGGCAACTCGGGCGACAGCCAGACCCTGCTCGCCGGCGCGCCGCGTCAGGCCTTCGTGACGGTCCGCAAGGACTTCTGAGCCTTGGGGCGCGCCCGCATTGCGGCGGCGGGCGCGCCCTCCTAGGTTGACCGGCGCTGCGGCGGGCTACGACGGCCTACCGGCGCGCCGATACCGGCCCCATTCCGGACGGTGGGCCTAAGCGTCATCGCAAGAGCGCTTACCCGCCGCAGCGCTTTGCTTCAGTGGATAATCCAGTCGGCCGCCGAGACCCGGGACGGGGCGACGTGCTCGAGGTCGATGATGGTGTTCGGCCAGACCGGGTTCCGGCCGGGGCCATCGTGGTCGAAGCGGATCAGCGCGCCGCCGGCCCCGTCGCTTTCGACGAAGACGTAGTGGTCGGCGACCGGGTTCGAGCCGGTGTAGCGGGCGGCCTTGAAGAGCGCCGAGAGGTCGAGCTTGTCCTGGCCAGGCTGGAAGTCGGTCACGTGGATCGGCGCCCAGGGCTCCTTGCCCAGCACGATGCGGTCCGCGCCGGCGCCGCCGGTCAGGGTGTCTTCGCCCTGGCTGGCGTTGAGGGTGTCGGCGCCCGATCCGCCGGTGAGCACCGAACCCGGGTTCGTCGAGGTCAACGTCCGGCCCGCAGCCGGCGTGCTTCCTGCGCCGGCGGAAAGTTGGGCCCAGGTGAGGCCGCTCGGCGAGACGTGCTCGAGGTCGATGATGCTGTTCGGCCACTGCGGATTGCCGCCCGAGCCGTCGCGGTCGTAGCGGACCAGGGTCCCGCCGTTCCCGTCGCTAACGAGATAAACGAAATGGTCGCCGACCGGGTTCGAGCCGGCATAGCCCGACGCCTTCAACAGGGCCGAAAGGTCGAGCCTGTCCGAGCCCAGCTGGAAATCGGTGATGTGGACCGGCGCCCACGGCTCCTTGCCGAACACGAACCGGTCGCCGCCCGCGCCGCCGGCCAGGGTGTCCAGCCCCTGGCTGGCGTTCAGCGTGTCGGCGCCTGCGCCGCCGGTCAGGTGCGAGCCGGGCGCCGCCGACGTCAGCACCTTGCCGCCTGCGCCCGAGCCGGTCCCGCCGCCCCCTGTGCTTCCGCTTGCGGCGGTCCCCCCGGCGACTTGCGCCCACGTCAGCCCGCCCGGCGAAACATGCTCCAGGTCGATGATGCTGTTCGGCCACTGCGGATGGGATCCGGCGCCGTCATGGTCGAAGCGGATCAGGGTCCCGCCGTTCCCGTCGCTCTGGAAGTAGAGGTAGTGGTCGGCGACCGGGTTCGAGCCCGTGTAGCCGGCGGCCTTCAGCAGGGCCGAGAGGTCGAGCCGGTCGGTTCCGAGCCGGAAGTCGGTGATGTGCGCCGGCGCCCAGGGCTCCTTGGCGAAGACGAAGCGGTCGGCGCCGCCGCCGCCCGTCAGGGTGTTGGGCCCCTGGCTGGCGTTGAGGGTGTCGGCGCCCGCGCCGCCCGCCAGCACGGCGTTGGCCGTGGTCGCCGTCAGCACCCGGCCGGCTCCGCTGGACGGCGGCGGGGTGGTCCCGCCGGTGCTGGGCGGGGGCGGCGGCGGCGCGCCGGTGTTCGTCCCGTCGCCTGGCAGCTTGTAGGCGTGGACGTAGTCGACCTTCATCTGCGCCGGCCAGGCGGTGGATCCGTCCGGCGAGCCGGGCCAGTTTCCGCCGACCGCCAGGTTGACGATCATGTGCAGGGGCGAGTGCATGTCCGACGGCGTCGCCGTCCGCCAGACCGCCGTGCCGTCGACATAGTAGGTGATGTGCTGGGCGTCCCAGAGCACGCCGTAGGTGTGGTAGCCGTCCGGATAGGGATTGAAGCTGGCGTTCGAATAGCCCTGGCCGATCGCCGGGCTGTGGACCGAGTTGTAGGCCGAGCGGGTGTCGCTTCCCAGGCCCTCGAGGACGTCGATCTCCTTGTTGCTGTCGCCGACCAGCCAGAACGCCGGCCACAGGCCCTGGCCCTTGGGCAACTCGGCGCGCATCTCGAAATAGCCGTAGGTCTGGGCGAAGCTGGTCTCCAGCATCCCCGACGAATACTTGTAGCCCCACATCTGCGCCGACTGGGCCGAACTGACCGGCCTCGCCGATATGGTCATCACCCCGTTGTCGAACGAGAAGGGGTTGAGACCCAGCGGGCTCGAGCCGGTCCCGCTGAAGTTGGCGCTGGTATAGATCTGCTGCTCGCCGTTGCGGGGCAGGGTGTAGCTGTCGAGCTGGTTGTAGCTGCCGAAGGCCGCCTGCCACTTGCTCCCGACGATCGAGGCGCTGTTGAACTCCTCGCTGAAAGTCTGCGAGCCGAGCGAGGCATAGTTCAGCGGCAGCTGGAAGTCGCGCCCCTGGAACTGCCCGATGGTGGCGTTGCGGAAGAGGACGTGGGTCCCGCCGTCATTCAGCACCACGTCCGAGCCCTGCTGGGTCATCGCCCGCTTCACCGCCTCGAGGCTGGTCAGGCCCCCGCCGATCAGGCGCAGGGTGTCGGCGCCGGACGTGAAGTTCTGGATGACCTTGTCGCCCTCGCCCTGGGCGACGATGAACACCGTGCCGCCGCCGCCGGAGCCTATGAAGACGTCGTCGCCACGGCCGCCATAGATCAGATTGGCCGAAGCCGAGGCCTTGATGATGTTGTCGCCGGCGTTACCGGCGGCGTACTGGCCGTTGCCGAAGACGATCAGGTTATCGACATTCTGCGGCAGGACGTAGTTCTGCCAGATCTGGACGGTGTCGACGCCGCCGCCGGCGCGCTCGACCGGGACGACACCGGGGTTCGGCAGCCAGTAGAAGTCGTCGTGCGCGCCGCCCATCAGGGTGTCGGACGCGCCGGTCACGCCCCAGGTGTTGTTCTGGTCTGGGCCATAGACCACCACATTCGGGCTCGAACCCGAGATGTTGGGACCCTGCACGCTCTCGGACAGCCACGCGCCCGCGTAGTTTTGATAGGCCACGGTGAAACCTCTTCGGCAACGGCGAGTTTGTCTGGAATGCGCACGGCCCGGCGGCCGCGCGGCGCTCCCCCTTGGTCGAGCGGCTTAAATGCCGTCCCGAGACTCGGCAACGACGGTCTGTTGTTAAGCTTATTGTTTTTAGTTGATGGAACGAAAATTGCGCGTTCCAGCGGCATCAAGTCTGTTTCGACAAATTTTAGACGATATTGCGAGCCCGGGAATCGCGCAGAGTCGGTAAAACAACTTCAACTAATCTCTTGCGTGCCGCGCGAGGACCGGGCATCGAGGCAGATCGCCGCGGGGGCTTGTCAGATTTATGCTCAAGCTAGGCTCACCAGCCAGTCGACAGTGAAGACCCGCGCCGCTACACCGAAGCGGCGCCTTTGAGGGATTCCCGATCTTGGGTCGACTGGTCTTGGCCGTGGCCACCGCAGCGGCCGCCTGCGCGCCGGCGCTCGCCTTCGCCGCCCAGCCACGGGCGGTGATCGAAGGCGACCTCGATCCTGTGCTGCGCAGCGAGATCATCGCCGAGATCGGCGAGACCGACCGTCCGATCGACAACCGCTTCGAGGCGCGCCGCCGCGCCCGCGACGCCGCGGAGACCGCCACCGCGGTGCTGCGCTCGGAGGGCTATTACGCCTCGCAAGTCGAACCTGATGTCGGCGAGGGGGACACCCCGACGCCGCGCGTCCGCATCATGCCGGGTCCGCGTTTCACCCTCGTGTCGCCGGCCATCGAGTGGGTCGGAACCGCGCCGCCGTCGACCGACGAAGCCGCCGCCCAGACGGCCATGGCGCTTCATGCGGGCGGGCCCGGCCGCGCAGCCGAGGTGGTCAGCGCCGAGGGGCGGATCGTCTCGGCCCTGGAGCAGAAGGGCTATGCCGACGCCAAGGCCGCCCCGCGCGACGTCGTGGTCGACCATGCCGACCGTTCGGTGCGGCCGACCTTCCGCATCGAGACCGGCGCGCGCGTGCGGCTGGACGGCCTTCAACTCACCAGCTCCGGGCGCACCAATCCGCGCTGGGTGCGGGGGCTGGCGCCCTGGAAGCCCGGCCAGACCTATGACCCGGAACTGGTGGCCGAGCTGGAGCGGCGGCTGCTCGATCCGGGGGTCTACGACCAGGTCACCGTTTCGCTCGCGCCGCTGGAGAAGACCACGGCCGAGGGCCTGCGCCCGGTGGTGGTCAGCCTGGCCGAGCGCAAGCGGCGCACCCTGGAGTTCGGCGCCAGCTACGCCACGGTCGAGGGCCTCGGCCTCGACGTGCGCTGGACGCGCTACAACACCCTGGGACGGGCGGACACCCTGGCGCTGTTCGGCCGGCTGTCGACCATCGACAGCCGGGTCGGCGTGTCTCTCGCCCTGCCGCACTGGCGCCGTCCGGCCCAGACCCTGACGCTCGACACCGAGGCCTATCGCGCCAATACCTCGGCCTATGACCAGAAGGGCGTCACCGCCCGCGCCGACGTCCAACGCCGCTATGGCAAGACCTCCTATGTCACCGTCGGCGCCTCCACCGACTTCAGCCGCACCGACGAGGTGCGCATCGGGACGCTGACGCCGCTTGGCCGCGACATCGCCACCTTCGCCCTGCACGGGACCATCTACCTGGACCGCTCCGACGATCCGTTGGATCCGCATCGCGGCTGGCGGCTCAACCTAAGCGGCGATCCGACCGTGCTGGCGGGCCAGGGGACGTTGCCCTATCTGCGCGTGCAGACCCAGGGCACGGCCTATCTGCCGCTCGGGCGCGGCGACCGCACGGTGCTGGCCGGGCGCGTGCGGCTCGGCAGCATCCTGAACGGGACGGTCGCGGAAATTCCGGCGCCGCAGCGGTTCTACGCCGGCGGCGGCGGTTCGGTGCGCGGCTTCTCCTACCAGGCGGTCGGGCCCAGGCTGTCGGACGACACGCCCGAGGGCGGATTGTCGCTGATCGAAGCCTCCACGGAGGTGCGCCAGCGACTGACCGGTCATTGGGGGGTGGTGGCCTTCGTCGACGCCGGCAGCATCAGCGTCACCCGCAAACCGGATTTTTCGAACCTCGCCGTCGGGGCGGGGCTTGGCGTGCGTTACAATCTGCCGTTCGGACCCATCCGGGTGGATGTGGCGACTCCCGTCGCCAACGCCCAGGGCGGCTCGCCCGTGCAGATCTACGTCAGCATCGGACAGAGCTTTTGAGCGAGGAGACGGACGCCCCCGCCCCCGCGAAAGCGGCGAAGGCCCAACGGCTGCCGAAGGCGATCGTCGCGGTCTGCCTCGGCCTTGGCCTGATCTTCGCCGTGCTTGTCGGCGCAACCCGCTACGGCGTGCTGCTGCCCCAGGCGCGGCTGCTGATCGAGGCGCGCACCGACGGGCTGAAGCTCGGCAGCCTCGGGCGGCTGAAGATCGAGGGGCTGAGCGGCGACGTCTGGCGCGATCTGCGCATCCGCCGCCTGACCCTGCGCGACGAAAAGGGCGTCTGGCTTGACGCCCGGAACCTGCACCTGCGCTGGCGCTACGCCGAACTGCTGATCCGGCGCTTCCACGCCCAGGGCATCGAGGTGCAGAGCCTGACGTTGGTGCGCCGGCCGACCCTGGGGCCGAAGGGCAAGGACAGCGGACTGCCGCTTTCCTTCCAGATCGACGACGCCCAGGGGCGGGTGGAGATGCTGCCGGGGTTCAGCGGCCAGCGCGGCGTCTACGATCTCGGCCTCTATCTCGCCGTGGGTCGCCGCGGAGGAATGCGCGGCACGGTTCGCGCCGCCAGCGTTCTGAATCCGGGAGACCACCTGAACCTGCAGTTCCAGCTCGACAAGCGCCGGCCGCTGCTGATCCTCGCCGACGTCGCGGAGGCGCACGGCGGAGCCATCGCCGGCGCGCTCGGCCTGGCGGCGGACCAGCCCTTCCTGCTGCGCGTGTCCGCCGACGGACGCACCTCGGCGGGTCGGTTCACCGCGCTGGCGATTTCCGGCGCGACGCGGCCGCTGGAGGCCTCGGGCGCCTGGACTCCCGACGGCGGGCGGGCCAGCGGACGGGCTTCGCTGACCGCGTCCAACCTGACCTCGGCCTACGCCCGGCGCCTCGGCCCCGAGGTCCGATTCGCCGTGACCGGCCACAAGGCCGACGCCGATTTCTACGACCTGGACCTCCGGGCCGCGGCCGAGAACATGTCGCTGCAGGCGCGGGGGCTGGGCGATCTCGGCGCCCGCACGCTGGGTCCGAAGGGGCTGAGCCTGACGGTGGCGACGCCGGCCCTGTCGCGCATCATCGGGGGGCCGCAGATGGGACCGGCGCGGGCGGCAGGCGTGCTGACCACGCCCAAGGAGAGCTGGCGCTTCACAGGCCAGGCCGCCGTCGGTCGCCTGGCGTTCGGCGGCTATGCCCTGCAGCAGGTTTCCGGGCCGCTGGAATTTACCCGTGACGTCCATGGCATCGACCTAAAGGCGCAGCTCAGCTCGCGCGGCGGGGCGGGCGCGGGCTGGATCGCCGCCATGCTCGGCTCGACGCCGCGGGCGAGCTTCGAGGGTGCCCGGCTGAGCGACGGGCGGTTGGCGCTGCGCAAGCTGGAGGTCGAGGGCTCGGGCCTGAAGGTCCAGGCCAGCGGCGAGCGCGGACTTCTCGGCGGCCTGACCTTCAAGGGTCAGGCGGACATCGCCAACCTGGCGGCGGCGCATGCCGGCGCGAGCGGCGGCGCCCGTTTCGTCTGGTCGGCGGGGCAGGGCGGGGGTGGGCGGCCCTGGGCGCTGAAGGTCGACGGCGAGGGGGAGAAGTTCGCCACCGGCTATGCCGAGCTGGACCGGCTGCTGGGCGCCAGGCCGCGCTTCGCGGCCCAGGCGGCGCTGCAGGGCCGCCGGCTCTCGCTCGCCCGCGCCAGCCTCGACGGGGCCGCGTTCGACGCCTCCAGCGCCGGGGTGATGGGGGAGGACGGCAAGCTCAGCTTCAAGCTGGATTGGAAGGCGCAAGGGCCGTTCCACGCCGGTCCGGTCGAGATCACCGGCGCGGCCAAGGGGAATGGCGCCATCACCGGCACGCCCGGCGCGCCGCGCGCTGACCTGATCGCCGACTTCGACGCCATCGACCTGCCCCGCCTGCCCCTGAAGGCGACGCACGTGACGCTGAGCTTCCTGCGTCAGGCTGACGGGTCGAGCGGCATGATCGCCGCCAACGCCGCCAGCGATTACGGTCCGGCCCGCGCGCGCGCCGATTTCCGCTTTCCCCGCGAGGGGCTCGACCTGACGGGGCTCTCGGTCGATGCGGCCGGGGTGAAGGCCGACGGTTCGGTCTCGCTGCGCAAGCGCGCGCCGTCGGCTGCGGACCTGACGCTCGCCGTCGGGCGCGGCGCCTTCCTCGAAGCCGGCCGCATCGCCGGCCTGGTGAAGATTGTCGACAACCCGGCGGGCCCGCACGCCCAGCTGAGCCTGACAGCCGAGGGCGCGCGGACGCCCGGTTCGACGACGACCCTGACGGCGGCCCGGCTGAGCGCCGACGGTCCGTTGAGCCGGCTGCCCTATACGCTCGACGCCAAGGGCGTGGCGAGCGGCGGCGCTTTCGCGGCCACGGGCCGTGGGGTATTTTCCCAGGCGCAGCCGGGCTATGCGGCGAGCTTCGACGGAGCCGGCCAGCTGGGCGGGCGCAGGCTGCAGACGATCGAGACCGCCAGCTTCCGCTTCGGCGGCCCGGAGCGCAGCGCCCGGCTTCGGCTGGCGGCGGCCGACGGCGGGCGCATCAGCCTGGACGGACGCCTCACCGAAGCCGCCGCCGAGGTGCGCGGCCAACTCACCGGCGTCGGGCTGAACCTGTTCGACGAAGACCTGGCCGGCAAGATGGACGCGGAACTCACGCTGGAAGGCCGTGGCGGGCGGCTCGACGGCGGGCTGGAAGCGCGGCTAAGCGGCGCCCGCGGCCGCGGGGCGCCGGCGATCAGCGGCGTCGACAGCGTCATCCACGGCAAGCTCGCCGACTCCAGCCTGGCGCTGGACGCCACCGCCACGAACGGTCAGGGCCTGAAGGCCGCCGCCAGCCTGGTGTTGCCGACCGAGGCCTCGGCCGCGCCGTTCCGCGTGGCGATCGCCCGCCAGCAGCCGATCAGCGGCCGCTTCGCCGCCGACGGCGAGGTGCGCCCGCTGTGGGATCTGCTGGTTGGCGGCGAACGCAGCCTCTCCGGCCGCGTGCAGACCCAGGGAACCCTGGGCGGGACCCTGGCCGACCCGCAGGCCACCGGTCAGATCGCGGTGGCGAACGGCCGGTTCGACGACGGGGGGACGGGGCTTTCGCTGCGCCAGGTGGCGATCAAGGCCGACTTCGCTCGCAGCGCTATCGACGTCACCCAGGCTAGCGGGGTCGATGGCCACGGCGGCTCGGCCTCGGGCGCCGGCCGGATCAGCCTGGAGCGCCAGGGCGTCTCCAGCTTCCGCCTGGACCTGCATGGCTTCCGGCTGATCGACAACGAGCAGGCGACCGCCTCGGCCACGGGCCAGGCCACCATCAACCGCGACGCCAAGGGCCAGGTGAAGCTGTCCGGCGCCTTGACCATCGATCGCGCCGACATCGCGCCGCGGCTGCCCAACGGCTCGTCGGTGGTCAGCATGGACGTGATCGAGAAGAACCGTCCGCCGGAGCTGATCGCCGCAGAGCCGGCGGTGGTCTCGTCGGGCGACGCGAGGGCCGGCGGCTGGGCGCTGGACGTCAGCCTGAAGGCCCCTGGCCGGGTCTATCTGCGCGGGCGGGGGCTGAACGTCGAGCTGTCGCTGAACGCCCACGTCGGCGGCACGACCACCAGCCCCGACCTCACCGGCACGGCGCGGGTGATCCGCGGCGACTACGACTTCGCCGGCAAGCGGTTCGAGTTCGATCCGACCAGCATCGTCTACCTGTCGACCCGCCCGCGCGACATTCGCCTCGACCTCAGCGCCACCCGCAACGACCCCAGCCTCACGGCGGTGGTGAAGATCGCCGGCGCCGCGGCCAAGCCGGAGATCACCTTCACCTCGACGCCGAGCCTGCCGAACGACGAGGTGCTCTCGCAGGTGCTGTTCGGGACCTCGGCCTCGCAGCTGTCGCCGCTGGAAGCCGCCCAGCTGGCCTCGGCGGTGTCGGCGATGGCCAGCGGCGGGGGGCTGGATGTGATCGGCAATCTGCGGGCCTTCGCCGGCCTCGACCGGCTGGCGGTGGGCGGCGGCGACCAGACGGCCGGCGGCGTCACGGTCTCGGGCGGCAAGTACATCACGGACAAGGTCTATCTGGAGCTGACCGGCGGCGGCCGCGAAGGCCCCACGGCGCAGGTCGAGTGGCGGGTCCGCCGGCAGCTGTCGATCCTCTCGCGGCTTGGCGGCCAGGCCGGCGCCCGGCTCGCCGTGCGCTGGCGGCGCGACTACTAGCGGCCGCCGGCCTGGCTCTGGTCGCCGCGGGTCAGCACCTGGTCCCCCTCGACGATCGCGGCGATCGGAATGTCCGGCGCGGCCTCGAGCCGGGCGTAGAGCGGCGCAAAGTCCTGCAGGCTGGCGGCGAGCAGCGCCTCGAGCGACGGGATCACGAAATAGACCTGCTGGAAGTCGTCGATCCGGTAGGGCGTGCGCATCACCCGCTCCAGGTCGAAACCGATCCGGTTCGGCGAAGGGGAGTCCAAGGCGAAGACGCTCTCGGCGCGGCTGGAGACAATGCCCGCGCCATAGATCCTCAGGCCCGCGGGCGTCTGCAGCAGGCCGAACTCGACGGTGTACCAGTAGAGCCGCGCCAGATTGGTCAGCCGGCCGAGGCCCTGGGCCCGCAGGCCGCCTTCGCCATAGGCCTGCATGTAGTCGGCGAACACCGGATCGGTGAGCATCGGCACATGGCCGAAGACGTCGTGAAACACGTCCGGCTCCTGCAGGTAGTCGAGCTGGTCGACCCTGCGGATGAAGCGGCCGGCCGGGAAGCGGCGGTTGGCCAGGTGCTCGAAGAAGACCGCGTCGGGAACCAGCCCCGGCACGGCGACCACCTGCCAGCCGGTAAGCCGCGCCAGCTCCTGGTTGACGCGGCGGAAATCCGGAATGCCCTGGCCGTGCAGGTCGAGCGCTTCCAGCCCCTGCAGGAAGGGCGCGCAGGCGCGGCCGGGCAGCAGCTGGATCTGCCGCTGGTAGAGGGTGAGCCAGACCTCATGCTCGGCCGCCGTATAGCGGTCCCAGTCCTGGTCGATCGTCCAGTCGGGCCGCGCGCCCGGCGGCGGCGCGGCGGCGAATCCATCTGCGCTCATGCTTTGGAGCATGAACCCGTTCGCCGGGAATTTTCGTCCGCGTTTTGCGCCTAGCGGGGCAGGGCCTGGAAGCTTTTTGCGCAGACGCAAGCGTCGGCGAACCACGCCAACCCATCGTCCCGTCCGTCGCCGCCCGGCCTGTCCGGGGCGATCCAGCCCAAGGCGCCGGCGGCGGGCCGCCGCTCAGTGGCTGATGCGCGGCTTCAGCGTGTAGTGGCCTTCCCGGAACGAGTCGAAGATCAGCGAGGCCTGCGGGTGGCCGACGGGCTGGCCCGAATCGTCCGGCATCAGGTTCTGCTCGGAGACGTAGGCGACGTAGGCGTTGTCTTCGTTCTCGGCGAGCAGGTGGTAGAAGGGCTGGTCCTTCGGGGGCCGGATGTGTTCCGGGATCGAGAGCCAGTATTCCTCGGTGTTGGTGAAGGCCGGGTCCACGTCGAAGATCACGCCGCGGAACGAATAGACGCGGTGGCGAACGACTTGGCCGATGGCGAATTTTGCGATTCGCGTGTTCATGACGCCAAGCTAATCCTTCTTCCCTGACCGGGAGGTGAACACGACGCCGCCTCTTTGCCGCTTCGCAAGGCTGCGCTTCCGCCCTGACGGGCCGCTTGCTACATTGCCTCTCGAAATCAGGCGCGCCCCTGTAGCGCGACCTGCGAAGAACGAAAAGGCGGTCTATGACTGAGGCGCCGAGCGCGCCCGGCGCCCCGTTGCGCAATCGGGCCCGGCCCACGCGCGAGCCCGCGTGCTATGCGGCGCTCGATCTGGGCACCAACAACTGTCGCCTGCTCATCGCCACGCCCCAGGGAACCGGCTTTCGCGTGGTCGAGGCCTATTCGCGGATCGTCAGGCTCGGCGAAGGGCTGGCGCACAGCGGCCGGCTGGCAGAACCGGCCATGGAGCGGGCGCTCGCCGCCCTGAAGGTCAGCGCCGAGAAGGTCCGCCGGCGCAAGGTCGTGCGGCTGCGGGCCATCGCCACTCAGGCCTGCCGCATCGCCGAGAACGGCGCGGACTTCATCCAGCGCGTGACCAAGGAGACCGGCCTGCGGCTGCAGATCATCACGCCGCAGGAGGAGGCCAAGTTGTCGGTCGCCGGCTGCGTGACGCTGCTCGACCGCAGCTACGAGGCGGCGCTGGTGGTCGACGTCGGCGGCGGCTCGACGGAAATCTCGTGGCTCGACCTCAAGGCTGCGCCGGAGGCGGACTCGCCGCCGATGCGCGCCTGGCTGTCGATCCCGATCGGCGTCGTCACCCTCGCCGAACGCTTCCCCGAGGGGGAGACGGCGACCGAAAGCTGGTTTCGCGCCATGGTCGATGCGGTGAAGACGGAAATCGCCGGCTTCCGCCGGGCCGACGGGCTCAGGCCGGTGTTCGGGGCCGACCGGGCGCATCTGATCGGCACCTCGGGCGCCATCACCAGCCTGGCGGGGATGCACCTCGACCTGCCGCGCTACGACCGTAACCGGGTGGACGGCATCTGGATGACCCGCGGCGAGTGCGACCAGGCGACGAACCGGCTGCTGGCGCTGAAGACCCACGAGCGCGCCGCCCAGCCCTGCATCGGCCCCGATCGCGCCGACCTGGTGCTGGCCGGCGCGGCCATCCTCCAGGCGGTCCAGGAGCTCTGGCCCTGCTCGCGCGTTCGGGTCGCCGACCGCGGCCTGCGCGAGGGCATCCTGATTTCGCTCATCAACCAGCGTGGCGGCCGCCGGCGTCGTCGTCGCGGGCGTTCGGGCCGGACCCTGGCGGCGTCCGCAGCATGACCGAACCTCCCCGCAAACGCATGGTCAAGCCGCCCACCGGCGGCACTGACGAAGGTCGTCCGCGGCCGGCGCGGCTGAAGACCGCCAAGCTGCGCACCCCGTCTCAGCAGGCCTGGCTGGAGCGGCAGATCAACGACCCGTTCGCCGCCAAGGCGAGGGCTCACGGCTACCGCAGCCGGGCGGCCTTCAAACTGACCGAGATCGACGACCGGCTGAGGGTGCTGAAGCCGGGCGCCCGGGTGGTCGACCTGGGCCTGGCGCCCGGTGGCTGGACCCAGGTGGCCATCGAGCGCGGGGTGCGCGACATCGTCGGCGTCGACCTGTTGCCGGTCGATCCGCTGCCGCCCGCCCACATCCTGCAGATGGACTTCACCGACCCGACCTGCGGGCCGCAGCTGATCGCGCTGCTGGGCGGCGCGCCCGACGTGGTGCTCTCCGACATGGCGCCCAATACCGTCGGCCACCGCCAGACCGACCACCTGCGGATCGTCGGCCTGATCGAGGCCGCCGTCGACTTCGCCATCGAGGTGCTGAAGCCCGGCGGCGTCTTCATCGCCAAGGCCTTCCAGGGCGGCGAGACGGCAGACCTGATCGCCGAGCTGAAGCGCCACTTCACGGAGGTGCGCAACTTCAAGCCCAAGGCCAGCCGCGCGGAATCCTCGGAGCTCTATCTGGTGGCCACCGGCTTCAGGGGACGCTCCGCGGCTTAGCGCACCAGGCAGTCCTGGCCGTCGCGCCTCAGGTCGTCGCAGAAGCCGCGGGCGTCGTCCCGCGAGCCGAAGCCGGCGATCACCCCACGGTAGACGGTGCGGCCGCGCACCTGGGCGGGCTCGATACGGATCTGCAAGGCCGGCCGGCGGGCGAGGCGGCCCTGCAGCCCGGCCAGCGCCTGGCGCGCATTTGCCGGCGTCGGCGAACTCACCACCTGCACCACCGGCTTGGCGGACGGAAGGCGGACCGGCGCCTGGGTCGTCGCATTGCGGGCGTAGACGGCGGCGGCGGGGGCCGCCGGGCGGGACTGACACGCCGCGCGCCAGGCGCTCTCCAGCGGGGTCCCGGGCCTCGGCTGGCGCCAGTCGGCTTCGGCTGGCGAGAGTGCAACGCCGTCGCCCGCCGCCAAGCGGGATTGGTAGCCGGTGGTGGCTCCCAGCCGCACGGCGCCGGTGGCGCAGTCGGCCTCCAGGCTCATCTGCCAGGCCAGCATGCCGCTGCGCTCGGCCGCTCCGGGGCTGAGCGGCAGGGCGCGGAGCAGAAGGGTGGCGTGACCGTCCCGCACCGCGCCGCGCTCGACCAGGGCGATCACCGCAGAGGACGTCACGGCGACCACCTGCTGGGGCGTCAGGCCCGTGGCCTGCGGCAGCCAGGCGGCGATGGAGTCGCGATCCGCCCCGGCGGGGTAGCTGGCCTGGGCGACGACGCTTGCGGCCGCCAACGCCGCGAAGGGGCCGATCATGCCGCGGTCGCCTCGAGCCGGCCGGTGAACGGCTCCCCGACGTGCGGGCGATCGATGTCTTGCGGCTGCGGAGAACCGCGAGGGGGCGCCTTCATCGGCCGATCCTGATCCGCGCGCGGTGGCTGGTCGGCGCCCAAGATAGGCGGAGCCTATATGTCCGCGGCGTCAAATGATTTGCGCGCAGCCCTTGCCGCGCAGGGCCCCGACCGCTTATACCCGCGCCGCAAAACGAGGTGTCTCCATGGAGATTCGCGAAGGGCTTACCTTCGACGATGTTTTGCTCGAACCGGGCGCATCCGACGTGATGCCGACGGAGGTGGATGTCGCCACCCGGTTCACGCGAGAGATCAAACTGAACATTCCGCTGGTGTCCGCCGCCATGGACACGGTGACCGAGAGCCGGCTGGCCATCGCCATGGCCCAGAACGGCGGCGTCGGCGTCCTGCACCGCAACCTCACCGTCGAGGAACAGGCCGACCAGGTGCGCGAGGTGAAGCGCTTCGAAAGCGGCATGGTCATCAATCCGCTGACCATTGGGCCGGACACGCCGCTCAGCGAGATTCGCCAGATCAAGGCCCGCCGCAAGATCTCCGGCTTCCCGGTGGTCGACGCCAACGGCAAGCTTTGCGGCATCCTGACCAACCGCGACATGCGCTTCGAAACCGGCGACGACGTCCCGGCCAAGACGCTGATGACCAAGGACAACCTGGTCACCGTGCGCGAGGGCGTCAGCCAGGCCGAGGCTCGCGACCTGCTGCGCCGCCACAAGATCGAGCGGCTGCTGGTGGTCGACGAGGACAACCACGCGGTCGGGCTGATCACCGTCAAGGACATGGAGAAGGCCCAGCTGCATCCCAGCGCGGCTAAGGACGGCCAGGGCCGGCTGCTGGTCGGGGCCGCCTCGACGGTCGGCGACGCCGGTTATGAGCGCTCGATGGCGCTGGTGGACGCCGGCGTCGATGTGATCGTCATCGACACCGCCCACGGCCACAACGCCAATGTCGCCAAAGCCGTCGAGCGGATTAAGCGCGAGACCAACCGGGTGCAGATCGTCGCGGGCAACGTCGCCACCTACGACGGAGCGCGCGCCCTGATCGACGCCGGGTCGGACGCGGTGAAGGTCGGCATCGGCCCGGGCTCCATCTGCACGACCCGGATCGTCGCCGGCGTCGGCGTGCCGCAGCTGACCGCCATCGCCGACGCGGTGCGGGCGGCGGAGGGCGCCGACGTGCCGATCATCGCCGATGGCGGCATCAAATATTCCGGCGACCTCGCCAAGGCCCTGGCGATGGGGGCGTCGGTGGCGATGATGGGTTCGGTGTTCGCCGGCGTCGACGAAGCCCCGGGCGAGGTCTTCCTCTACCAGGGCCGCTCCTACAAGTCGTACCGCGGCATGGGCTCCCTGGCCGCCATGGGCCAGGGCTCGGCCGACCGCTACTTCCAGAAGGACGTCAAGGACGTCCTGAAGCTGGTGCCGGAAGGCATCGAAGGCCAGGTGCCGTACAAGGGCCCGATCGCCCCGATCCTGCACCAGATGATCGGCGGCCTGCGCGCGGCCATGGGCTATGTCGGCGGCGCCGACCTGGCCGAGTTCCGCCAGCGGGCGCGGTTCATCCGCATCACCGGCGCAGGCCTGCGGGAAAGCCACGTCCATGACGTCATGATCACCCGTGAGGCGCCCAACTACCCGAGTCAGGTTTGACCGTCGCGGCCATCCAAGATCCTCCCCCTGGCAGGGGGATCGCATCTGCGCCGGACGCCCCCTCAGTCGCTTCGCGACAGCTCCCCCGCTACGCGGTGGAGCATCTTTGGCCCAGATCCTCCACCGCTTGCGGGGGAGGTGGCCCGAAGGGCCGGAGGGGGCGTTTCCGCCGATCCGATCGTTCTGCGGCCGTTGGCGGAGTTCCCCGCGAGGGGGAGCATCTCGGAGCGTACGGTCTTGCGTGACGGCGGACGCCTGGGCGCGGCCATTCAGGTCCTGACGGACATCGAGACCCATCACCGCCCGGTGCGGCTGGCGCTGAAGGCCTGGGGCGACTCCGCCCGCTACGCCGGCGCCAAGGACCGCGCCTGGGTTTCCGGCCTGGCGCTCGACGCCCTGCGCCGCAAGCGCTCGCTGGCCTGGCGGATGGGCGCGCAGGGTCCGCGCGCCGCCGCCCTCGGCGCGCTGGGCTTGCTGTGGGGCTGGCCGCTGGAGCGGATCGCCGAGGCCGCCGGGGACGAGCCGCATGGGCCAGGCCCGCTGAGCGAGGACGAACGCCAGGCCCTGGCCCATCCGCGCGACCTCGGCGAGGCGCCGGCGCCGGTGCGCGGCGACTATGCCGACTGGCTCGACGCAGCGCTGGCGCGGGTGTTCGGCGACGAGCGGGCGCACGAAGGCGCCGCGCTCGCCGAGCGCGCGCCCGTCGACCTGCGGGTCAATCTGCTGAAGACCGATCCGGCCCGCGCGCTGAAGGCGCTGGATCCCCTCGGCGCCGAGCCCGCCGGCCTCCTGGCCACCGCCCTGCGCATCGCCGCGCCCGACCCCAGCGCCCGCAGCGGCGCCGTCGAGGCCATCCCGCAGTTCTCCAAGGGCTGGTTCGAGGTCCAGGACCTCGGCTCGCAGATCGCCGCGGCGTGTGCGGGCGAGGTGCGGGGCAAACAGGTGCTCGACCTCTGCGCCGGCGGCGGCGGCAAGACGCTCGCGCTCGCCGCCGCCATGGGCAACACCGGCCAGATCTACGCCTACGACAGCGACGCGCGCCGGCTGACCGACACCATCCGCCGCGGCGACCGCGCCGGCGTGCGCAACCTGCAGGTCCGCTCGCCGATCCAGCCCGATCCGTTGAAGGGCCTCGAGGCCCGCATGGACCTGGTCTTCGTCGATGCGCCGTGCTCAGGCTCCGGCTCGTGGCGGCGCCATCCGGACACCAAATGGCGGCTGACGCCGGAAACCCTGGCGCGGCGGATGGCCGACCAGGACGCGGTGCTCGACCTGGGCGCTTCCTTCGTCAAACCGGGCGGCCGGATGGTCTATGTCACCTGTTCGGTGCTGCCCGACGAGGACGAGGACCGGGTCGCGGCCTTCCTCGCGCGTGCGCCGCAGTTTGCAGCGACGCCGGCGACGGCAGGGCCGGAGCTGCAGGCCTGGCTGACGCCTGAGGGATATTTGCGGCTCACGCCGCGGACCGCATCGACCGACGGGTTTTTCGTGGCCGTGCTGGAGCGCCGCGATGACCGCAAGCCGAAATCCAGCTAACCGAGCGCCATGACCCAGACTTCCAAACCCGGCCCCGAACCGAGCCACGAACGGATCCTGATCGTCGACTTCGGCAGCCAGGTGACCCAGCTGATCGCCCGGCGCCTGCGCGAAAGCGGCGTCTATTGCGAGATCCACCCCTACGACAAGGTGGAGGCGATCCTCGACAGCTTCGCCCCCAAGGGCGTGATCCTCTCCGGCGGTCCGGCCAGCGTCCACGAGGCGCAGAGCCCGTCGGCGCCGCAGCGGATCTTCGAGCTCGGCGTGCCGGTGCTGGGCATCTGCTACGGCGAGATGACCATGTCGGCCCAGCTCGGCGGCGCCGTCGAAGGCGGTCAGGAGCGCGAGTTCGGCCGGGCCGAGATCCTGATCGAGCGGCTCTCGCCGCTCTTGGACGGCATCGGCGAGGTGGGGGCGCGGGAAACCGTTTGGATGAGCCATGGCGACAAGATCACCGCCATCCCGCTGGGCTTCGACGTCGTGGCGGCCAGCGAAGGCTCGCCCTATGCGGTGATCGCCGACGAGGGCCGCCGCTTCTACGGCATCCAGTTCCACCCGGAGGTGGCGCACACCCCGCGGGGCGCACTGATCCTGCGCAACTTCACCCATCGCATCGCCGGCTGCCACGGCGACTGGACCATGGCCTCCTTCCGCCAGGAGGAGATCGCCCGCATCCGCGCCCAGGTCGGTGCGGGCAAGGTGATCTGCGGGCTATCCGGCGGGGTCGACTCTTCGGTGGCCGCGGTGCTGATCCACGAGGCGATCGGCGAGCAGCTGACCTGCGTCTTCGTCGACACCGGCCTGCTGCGTCAGAACGAGGCCGAACAGGTCGTCACCATGTTCCGGGATCACTACAATATCCCGCTGGTGCACGTCGATGCGGCCGACGAATTCCTCGGCCAGCTCGCTGGGGTCTCCGATCCCGAGACGAAGCGCAAGACGATCGGCCGGCTGTTCGTCGAGATCTTCGACCGCGAGGCCGCCAAGATCGAGGGCGCCGACTTCCTGGCCCAGGGCACCCTCTATCCCGACGTCATCGAAAGCGTCTCGGCCCGCGGCGGCCCCTCGGCGGTGATCAAGAGCCACCACAATGTCGGCGGCCTGCCGGACTATATGAAGCTCAAGCTGGTCGAGCCGCTGCGCGAGCTGTTCAAGGACGAGGTTCGCGCGCTCGGCGTCGAGCTCGGCCTGCCGCCGGCCTTCGTCGGCCGCCACCCCTTCCCGGGGCCGGGCCTAGCCATCCGTATTCCGGGCGCCGTCACCCCGGAGCGCGTCGCCATCCTGCAAAAGGCCGACGCCATCTACCTCGACGAGATCCGCAAGGCCGGCCTCTACGACTCCATCTGGCAGGCGTTCGCCGTCCTGCTGCCGGTCCGCACCGTCGGCGTGATGGGCGACGCCAGGACCTACGACGAGGTCTGCGCCCTGCGCGCCGTCACCTCCACCGACGGGATGACCGCCGACTTCTTCGAGTTTCCCTGGGACGTGCTGGGCCGCGCCGCGACCCGCATCATCAACGAGGTCAAGGGCGTCAACCGCGTCGTCTACGACGTGACCTCAAAGCCCCCGGGCACCATCGAGTGGGAGTAGCGGGGCTGTAGAAGCGTCCCGGCTGGTGTCGCGGCGTGCGGCTCCAGTCGCCGGTCGCACCGCCACAATTGCCGCTTCGTTTGCTCCAGGAGGCGGTCGAGAACGCCATTCGCAAGAATATGCCGAAGCTGGCGCGCAGCGGCGTCAAGAGCTGAGCAGCATCAGCGACGCCTGACCTTTACGCAGCCCTTACGGTCTGTCCGCCAAGTCCGTCTCGCCCCTTCATGCCGTCCCGGACGATCTTCTGACCGAACTCGCGGATCGGCGAAGCGCGGAACGCCTCGGCGCTTCTGCGACGCCGGGAAAGGGCGGTCATGCTCGACGTTGTCTTCCTCGCGCTGGGCCTGGCGGCCTTTGCGCTCTTCGGCGGCTACGCCGTCCTCCTGAGGCGGCTTTAGATGCTTGAGATGCTGATCTGGGGTGCGGGCGCGCTCGTCGTCGGCGGCTACATGCTGGTCGCCCTCATCCGCCCGGAGAAGTTCTGATGAATGTTTCGGGCTGGATGGAGATCGTCCTCACCATCGCCGTCACCGTCGTTCTCGCCTGGCCGCTCGGCGCCTATCTCGCGCGAGTCTGGCAGAGCGAGCGTACTTGGCTGGACCCGGTGCTGAAGCCGGTCGAGCGCCTTGTCTACGCGGGCGGCGGGGTGAAGGCGGACCGCGGCCAGGGCTGGTTGTCCTACGCCGCGAGCTTCCTCGCGTTTTCCGCGGCGAGCTTTGTGGTGCTCTACCTGATCCTGCGCTTCCAGGACCTGCTGCCGCTGAACCCCCAAGGCTTCAAGGGCGTCTCGCCGGACCTGGCGTTCAACACCGCGGTCAGCTTCGTCTCCAACACCAACTGGCAGTCCTATGTCCCCGAGCAGGCGCTCTCGACGTTCTCCCAGATGGCCGGGCTGACGTCGCACAACTTCCTCTCGGCGGCGGCGGGCATCGCGGTGGCTGCGGTCGTGGCCCGAGCCTTCGCCGCCAACCGCGGCGAGGGGATCGGCAACTTCTGGGTCGATCTCACCCGGATCGGCCTCTACGTCCTGCTGCCGTTCTCGCTGGTGTTGGCGCTCGCCTACGTCGCGCTCGGCGAGCCGCAGACGCTTCTGGCCAATGTCACGGCCCACACCTTGGAGGGCGGCAAGCAGACCATCGCGCTCTTCCCGACGGCCAGCCAGGAAGCGATCAAGCAACTCGGCGCCAACGGCGGTGGGATCTTCAACGCCAACTCGGCCCACCCGTTCGAGAACCCCAACGCCTGGACCAACCTCCTCGAGATCGTCTCGATGAACGTGCTCGGCTACGCCTGCGTGGTGGCCTTCGGCCGCGTCGTGCTGGCGCGCAAGGACGCCCGAGCCCTGGTCACGGTCATGGCGCTGTTCGTGCTGGCGGCGGCTTCGGCGATCTACGCCACCGAGACGCAGGTCCCGCCGGCGCAGGCCGCAGCGCACGTCGCCACCGACGTCAGCATGGAAGGCAAGGAGGTCCGCTTCGGCGCGCCCTCGACCGCCGTCTGGGCGGCGGCCACCACCGGCGCTTCGGACGGCGGCGTCAACGGCATGCACGACAGCTTCATGCCGCTCGGCGGCGGCGTGGCGATGTTCATGATCCAACTCGGTGAGATCCTGCCGGGCGGGGTGGGCTCGGGCCTCTACGGCATCGTCGTCATGGCTCTGATCGCGGTCTTCGTAGCGGGCCTGATGGTCGGCCGCACCCCGGAGTACCTCGGCAAGAAGGTCGAGGCCCGCGAGATCAAGTACGCCATGCTAGCCGTGTTGATCCTGCCGCTGGCGATCCTGGGCTTCGCCGCCGTGGCTGCGGTGCTGCCGGTGGCGCTGCAGGGCCTCGCCAATCCCGGCGCACATGGTCTGTCCGAAATCCTCTACGCCTACTCTTCGGCCTCGGGGAACAACGGCTCGGCCTTCGCCGGCCTCTCGGCCAATACGCGGTGGTGGAACACCACCCTCGGCATCGCCATGCTTCTCGGCCGTTTCGCCTATGTGATCCCGGTGTTCGCCATCGCCGGCTCGCTGGCGGCCAAGCCGAAGCTGGCGGCCACCGCCGGCACCTTCCCGACTGACGGGCCGCTGTTCGTGGGCCTGCTCGTGGGCGTCATCCTCATCATGGGCGGGCTGCAGTTCTTCCCCGCCCTGGCGCTCGGACCGATCGTGGAGCACTTCCAGGCGCTCCAGGCGGTCGCGGCGCGCTGACCCCGGAACCTCACACATGACTTTCGCAATCCACCCCCTGGGCGAAGACCGCCGCAAGGCCTCCGCCCTGGTGTCCAGCTTCTCAGGCCCCATGCTGGGACGCGCCCTTGGCGACGCCGTCGTCAAGCTCGATCCGCGCAAACTGACCGGCAACCCGGTGATCTTCGCCACCGAGATCATCGCCATCCTCGCCACGATCTCGACCGCCCTGGCCGTCGCCCAGCGCGGGGACTGGGGCTTCGCCCTGCAGATGGCGATCTGGCTGTGGGCGACGGTGCTGTTCGCCAACTTCGCCGAGAGCATCGCCGAAGGCCGCGGCAAGGCGGCGGCCGACAGCCTCCGCGCGACCCGTGTGACCACCAAGGCCAAGCTGCTCGGCAATCCGGCCGCGCGCGATTTCACGCTCAAGCCGGCGCACGAGCTCGCCGTCGGCGACGTGATCCTGGTGGAAGCGGGCGAGGTTATCCCCGCTGACGGAGAGATCATCGCGGGGGTGGCCTCGGTCAACGAGGCCGCCATCACGGGCGAGAGCGCGCCCGTCATCCGCGAGAGCGGCGGCGACCGCAGCGCCGTCACCGGCGGCACGACCGTGGTCTCCGACTGGATCAAGGTGCGGGTGACTGCCTCTGCCGGCAGCACCTTCCTCGACCGCATGATCGCCATGGTCGAGGGGGCGGACCGGCGCAAGACGCCCAACGAGATCGCCCTGGCGGTCCTGCTCGCCGGCCTGACGCTGATCTTCCTGATCGCGGTGGCGACCTTGCTGGGCCTCGGCGCCTATTCGGGGGTGAAGCTCTCGCCCCTGGTGCTGGGTGCGCTCTTCGTCTGCCTGATCCCGACCACCATCGGTGGCCTCTTGAGCGCGGTCGGCATCGCCGGCATGGACCGGCTGCTGAAGGTCAACGTGCTTGCGACGTCCGGCCGGGCGGTGGAGGCGGCGGGCGACTGCGACACCCTGCTGCTCGACAAGACCGGGACCATCACCTTCGGCAACCGCATGGCGACGGAGGTCATCCCGGCGCCTGGCGTGCGGCCGGAGCGAGCGATGGAGGCGGCGCTGATCGCCTCGCTCGCCGACGAGACGCCGGAGGGCCGCTCCATCGTCGACCTGGCGCGGGGCCAGGGCGTCGACGCCCAAGCCCCAGCCGGCGCCGAGGTGATCCCGTTCTCGGCGACCACCCGGCAGTCGGGGCTCGACGCGGGCGGCCGCGCCTGGCGCAAAGGGGCGGTGGACGCCGTCCTGAAGACCCTCGGTCTGGCGCAAGGCGAGATGCCCAAGGAGCTCGCCGCCGCCGTTGACCGGATCGCCCGTTCCGGCGGCACGCCCCTGGCGGTCAGCGAGGACGGCGCTCTGGTCGGCGTCATCCACCTCAAGGACGTGGTGAAGCCCAACGTGAAGGAGCGCTTCGCGGACCTGCGCCGCATGGGCATGCGCACGGTGATGATCACGGGCGACAACCCGATCACGGCGGCGGCTATTGCCTCCGAAGCCGGGGTCGACGACTTCCTGGCGGAAGCGACCCCCGAGGACAAGCTGCGGCTGATCCGGGCCGAGCAGGCGAAGGGGCGTCTCGTCGCCATGTGCGGCGACGGCGCCAACGACGCCCCGGCCCTGGCTCAGTCGGACGTGGGCGTGGCCATGCAGACGGGGGCGCAGGCCGCTCGCGAGGCCGGCAACATGGTCGACCTGGACAGCGACCCCACCAAGGTCATCGAGATCGTGGAGACCGGAAAGCAGCTGCTGATCACCCGCGGCGCCCTGACGACCTTCTCCATCGCCAACGACGTGGCGAAGTATTTCGCGATCATCCCGGCGATCTTCGTCGGCGCCCTGCCGGCGCTCGGCGCGCTCAACGTCATGGGCCTCTCGAGCCCGAAGAGCGCGATCCTTTCGGCGGTGATCTTCAACGCCCTGATCATCGTGCTGTTGATCCCGCTGGCGCTGCGAGGGGTGAAGTACCGCCCGATCGGGGCCGGGCGCCTCCTGCAGCGCAACCTCCTGATCTACGGCCTGGGCGGCCTCGTCGCGCCCTTCGTCGGGATCAAGCTCGTGGACCTTCTCGTCTCAGCCCTGGGACTCGCCTGATGCTCGCCCAAGCCCGCGCCGCCATCGTCTCCACCCTGTTCTTCACCCTGCTGCTGGGGATCGGCTATCCGCTGCTGGTCACGGCGATCGGACAGCTCGCCTTTCCCGCGCAGGCCAACGGCAGCCTGATCCACGACCGTTCCGGCCAGGTGATCGGCTCCTCGCTGATCGCGCAGAAGTTCGACCGGCCCGAGTACCTGCATCCGCGGCCCTCGGCGGCGGGGTCCGACGGTTATGACGCCTCCGGCTCCTCGGGCTCCAACCTGGGGCCGTTGAACCCGGATCTCGCCAAGCGGATCGCAAAGGACGCCGACGCGCTCCGCGGCCAGGGCGCCAAGGCCATTGCGGCTGACGCGGTGACCACCTCCGGATCGGGCCTCGACCCGGACATCTCGCCGGCCAACGCGCGCATGCAGGCCGCCCGCATCGCCGCGGCCCGCGGTGCGCCGGAGACGGAGGTGCGTAAGGTCATCGAGGCCCACGTTTCGCCGCCCGTGCTGGGTATCCTCGGTCAGCCCACCGTCAACGTACTGAAGACCAACCTGGCGCTCGACGCCGCCTTGCCCAGGGGCGAACCTTCACGCCGATGACGCAGGACGAGCCCCGCCGCCCCGATCCGGACGCGCTCCTTGCCGCCACCCGCAAGGAGGGCAGGGGGCGGCTGAAGGTGTTCCTCGGCATGTCCCCCGGGGTTGGCAAGACCTACGAGATGCTGCGCAGCGCCCGCCGACGGAAGGCCGAGGGCGGCGATGTCCTTGTGGGGGTCGTCGAGACGCACGGGCGCAAGGAGACCCAGGCATTGCTTCGGGGCATGGAGGTCCTGCCCCGCAAGCCCATCGAGTACAAGGGCCACACCCTTCTCGAGTTTGACATTGACGCGGCGATCTCACGCAAACCCCAGCTCCTGCTGGTCGACGAGTACGCCCATTCGAACGCTCCAGGCTCCCGGCACCCCAAGCGCTGGCAGGACGTCGAGGAGATCCTGAAGGCGGGCATCGACGTTTGGACCACCCTGAATGTCCAGCACCTGGAGAGCCTGGTGGAGGTGGTCTGGAAGATCACGGGCGTCCGCCAGCGGGAGACCGTGCCGGACGTGTCCTTGTCCCAGGCCGACGAGATCGAGCTGATCGACATCACACCGGCCGAGCTGCGGGAGCGCATGGCCGAGGGCAAGGTCTACCTGCCCGACACCGCGCGGGTCGCTGCGGATCGCTTCTTCAAGGTCGAGAACCTGACGGCGCTGCGCGAGCTCGCGCTTCGACGTGCGGCCCAGACCGTGGACGACCAGCTGGTGGGCGCCATGAAGGCCGCCGGGGTCGAGGGACCTTGGGCGGCGGGCGAGCGCATCCTGGTGCTCGTCGGGCCGGACGCCTCGGCTGGCGCTCTCGTCCGGGCGGGGCGTCGGTTGTCGGACATGATGATGGACGCGCCATGGACGGTGGCGCACGTCGAACGGCCGAATGCGCGATCCCCGACCGCGGCCGAGGCGCAAAAGGTGCGCGAGGTGCTGAAGCTCGCCGAGCAACTCGGGGGTTCGACGGTCACCCTCACGGGCGACGACCTCGTGGGCTGCGTGCTCGACTACGCCCGCCGGAACAACGTGACCCAGATCGTCGTCGGCAAGCGCAAGCGGCGCCGGCGGCCCTTCGAGCGCAATCTGATCCGGGCGCTGTTGGACGAAGCGAGCGGCGCCGCGGTCCACGTGATCACGGAGACGGGCGAGGTCACGGAGGCGCCGGCGCCGAAGCCTTCCGCAACGAGCTTCGCCTGGACGGGTCACGCCGCCGCGCTGGGCCTGGTGCTGGTCGCCTCCGGCGTCGCCTACGTCCTCGACCGCTATGTGCAGAGCGCCAACCTCGCGATGGTCTATCTGCTGAGCGTGCTGGTCGCCGGCCTAGCCTACGGCTTCTCGCCGGCCGTGACGGCGGCTGCGGCTTCGGCCTTGGTCTACAACTTCTTCTTCCTCGAACCCCGGCTGACCTTCGTCATCGGCCACGCGGCCGACGTCTTCACCTTCGTGGTGTTCTTCGTCGTCGCGATGACCACGGGCTGGCTGACCGGTCGGGTGCGCGACCAGGCGCGCGCGACGTCCCGTCGGGCGTCCGCCATCGCAGCCGTCCTGTCCGCCACGCGCCGGATCTCGGGGGCGGCCAAGGCTGAAGACGCCGCCGCGGCGCTCGCCGAACAGCTCGCGGCGGCCACGAACGGCAAGGCCATCGTGCTGGTCCCGAATGGCGAGGACATCCGCATCGCGGCAGCTTCGCCGGCCCTGCAGGCCTTGCCCCCGGGTGACATGGCGGCGGCGCGCTGGGCCTGGGAGAAGGGCGAGCCCACTGGCGGCGGGACCGGCACCCATCCGAACGCCGGCTGGACGTTCCGGCCGCTGCAGGGCGTGAAGACCCGAGCGGGCGTCGTCGGCGTAGAGCCTCAAGCCGTCGCGACCGAGGATGGAGAGCGCTACGTCGGAGCCCTCCTGGACCAGGGCGCTGTGGCGCTGGAGCGGGCCGAGTTTGCCGCAGCGGCTGCGGACGCCGAGGCGCTGCGGCGCACCGACACCCTTCGCTCGGCCCTGCTGAACTCGGTCAGCCACGACCTGCGCACCCCGCTCTCCACCGTGCTGGGCTCCGTCACCACCTTGATCGACTACGGCAAGACGCTGTCGGGCAAGGTGCGCGACGACCTGCTCGTTTCGATCCGCGAAGAGGCCGAGCGCCTCAACCGCTACGTCGGCGACCTCCTGGACATGACGCGCCTGGAGGGCGGCGGCCTGGTCACCCGCCAGGAATGGATCGACGTGCGCGACGTGCTGCGCGCGGCCGTCGACCGGGTGAAGCGACGGCTCGAAGGCCGCAAGGTGCTATGGGATTTCCCGGACAAGGTCACGTTGGTGAAGGCGGATCCGTCGCTACTGGAGCAGGCGCTGGTGAACATCCTCGAGAATGCGATCGCCTACAGTCCCGACAAGACCAACATCGAGCTCGCCGCCTACGAGGATCGACGAAACGTCGTGCTATCGATCGAGGACGAAGGGCGCGGGATTCCGACCGCGGAGCTGCAGCGCGTGTTCGAGAAGTTCCGCCGGATGGAGGAGGCGACCGACCGGGGCAAGGGCGCGGGCCTGGGGCTCGCCATCTCCAAGGGCTTCGTCGAGGCCATGGGCGGGCGGATCGCGGCGGCCAGCCCGATCCACGAGGGCCGGGGCACGCGCATCCTGATCAGCTTGCCTAAGGAAACACCGAGCTTGCTGGACCTATGAGCGCGCACCTGCCCCGAATCCTGGTCATCGACGACGAGCCTCAGATCCATCGCTTCCTGGGCCCGGCCCTGGATGCTGCGGGCTATGAGCCTGTGCGCGCCGACACCGGGGCGGCGGGCCTGAAGGAGATCGCGCGCAAGGCGCCGGACGCCGTGGTCCTGGACCTTGGTCTCCCCGATCAGGACGGCAAGGAGATCCTGGAGAAGGCCCGCGCCTTCTACCGCGGCCCGATCATCGTGCTCTCGGCGCGCGACAAGGAGAGCGAGAAGATCGACGCCCTGGACCTCGGGGCGGACGACTATGTGGAGAAGCCGTTCGGGGTCGGCGAGCTGCTTGCCCGCCTGCGGGTCGCGCTTCGTCACAGCCTCCGCGACGAAGGCGCCGAACCCGTCGTGGAGGCGGGCGACCTCAGGATCGATCTGGTGAAGCGCCTGGTCACCAAGGGCGGCGTCCCGGTTCGGCTGTCCCCGCGCGAATACGACCTGCTCGCCCAAATCGTCCGCGGCGCCGGCAAGGTGGTGATGCACAAGCACCTGCTCACCGCGGTCTGGGGACCCGCGCACGAGGACGACGTGCAGTACCTGCGCGTCTTCGTCGGCCAGCTCCGCCAGAAGATCGAGCCTGACCCGAGCCAGCCGGCGTTGATCCTCACTGAGCCCGGCGTCGGCTATCGGTGGATGGGGTAGGGCAGGTGGGCTTGAGCAGGTCGGTCGGATTCTGGCTTGCGTGGACTCTGCCGGCCTCGCTGCGACGATATGCGCGGGCGCAAACGTCCAGAATTCATCGGTCCAGCGGTCGCGTGGGTTGCGGGCGAGGGTCTTCAAGGAGAGTGTCGCCCGCTTCAAGAGATCGCGGTGTCATTCTCGAAACTCCAGGGGTGCGTGAAGTGGCGGCCTTGTCGCGGCGACCTTATTCCCCGAAATGCGGGTCATAGTGCGGAATGGGTTCGTCACCGGGCGTCATCAGGACCCGCGATCCACGCCCGCGGCGATCCTGAGCGCGCGCGCCGAAGCAGGCGGCTCGAACAGCGTCCCCGCGGGTGAAGAACTCGCCATAGACCGCCTCATCGCGCGAGACCTGCCAGGCGTCGGCCTTCCGGCTGACGCGGAATGTGAATCCCGCCCCACGTTCGGCGGCGCTCACGCGCCACCCCGTTCATCTGCCGCGGCAAGTTCCGACGCCTCGTGAGCCGCGGACAATTCCGCCCAGTCGCCGGGCATCTGCGCGCGACGGAATCTTTGAGAGACGGTGCTCATCGAGGTGAGCTTTCGGGATCCGGTCCAGAGCTACGCTGCGCGTATCTTTCTGCCCCTGGGAGGCGATCTGGCCTCTCTTGATCGTGGGTATATTAGCACGGCCATATCAGAAAAGCCGGAAAAATAGATAATATTTATTCTCTATTTTTGGCGATTTCCGAGTCGGATGATCTGTTTTGGAGAAGGTTGGTCAAGCTCTGGACGGCTTGGGTCAGCGCGAGAACCTCCTTGTCGCGCAGCTGGTCTATTTTCTCGTGGAGGAGTTCGATCTCAAGCTCTGCCTTGATGTTGATGCGATAGTCATTCGCCGCCTCCCGGCGATCCACGTCCTGCTGGCGGTTCTGGCTCATCATGATGAACGGCGCGGCATAGGCTGCCTGGAATGAAAGCGCCAGGTTGAGCAGGATGAACGGGTAGGGGTCCCAGTGACGCATGTAGGCCGTGATGTTCAGCGTCACCCAAAGCACCAGCATGGCCGACTGGATGACGATGAAACGCCACGACCCCATGGTCGCGGCGACCTGGTCGGCGATGCGCTGGCCAGGCGTCAGCCGCGAGGCGACCACGTCTGGAGCGACAGCGCGCTGACTTCGCCGCAGAGCTCTCAATTCGCTCAGCAGCCTCGCCTCTTCATCGTGCAGTTCATGCCTGAGACGCAGGGCGTCCATGGTCGTCGCCTCCCGGGCGCTCAGCGGCGCCTGCCCATTTTCACCGGCGCGCCTGAACTGGCTGACGGCCATTCGCGAAAAGCCGAGGCCCGCGCGACCGGCGGCTAATGTGGCGCGTCGAAGATGATCTCTGCTCGCCCGCCCAGGCCCTCGACGTCATGCGCCGCCTTCGCGGCGGCCGCCCGAGCCGGGCCTTCCGCCAAGTAGTCGCCGAGGAAGACGTGGTCACGGGTCACGTGCCAGACTCCGCCAACCAACGACGTGCGGATCACCACGGCTCCCTCGAGTTTGCCGGTCTTGTCGGCCGGCAGCGTCTTTTCGGTCTTGGTGGCAGGTGGGCCGGCCGATCTGGAGTCAAGGACGCGAACCAGCCGCCTCACCTCATGGAGGAAGGTCTCCGCGTAGTCGGCGGTTTCGGTGTAGCCGTGCTCATGAGCGCCGCGACGGACGCTGGCGAAACGCTCATGCAGACGGTCCAGAAAGCCTGGCTCGCCTTCGGCCAGCTGAGCCATGAGGGCTTGCAGGATTTGCTCGTGGGCCAGGACCCGGCGCTCGAGATCGGTGTTTTCGACGGCCATTGGGACCTCCTCGGGAACATTGCGTCCCGCAGTCGCTCCCGACCCGCAGCGCGATGAGCGCGCGCAAGACATATGGTGACGAAGCCTGGCGCGCGCCATGCGGGTGAACGCCACTGAGCTAGATCGAGAGCCATCCTTCGGTTAACGGGGCGGGCCGTCAGCGCATGCTGAAGGCCCGCTGAAAAGTTAAGGCGACGGCGCGCGTTGGGGCCCGCGTCCAGATCGAAGATCGCCTGCCATGCCTCGGAGGTCGCTTCGCGGACCTCGTCCGAGAGACCGGCGCGTGACCTACTTGGCCGGATCTCCCAATCCGGCCCGCGGCTCGGTCTCCCCGACCGCCAACTGGGCATGAACAAGCAAAACGCTTGTTCCCGGCTCCGCGTCGGCCAACTGCACACGTGCTCGCAGCTGGTTCGCGAGCGCCGCCACGATGCTGGTCCCGAGACCCGGAGCGAGGCTCGCCGGATCTTTCGGCATGCCGATGCCATTGTCGCTGACTGTAAGGGTCCAATCGGCGCCCTGCGAGCGATAGCTCACCACGATCCGACCTAGGCGGCCGCTGGGAAAGGCATATTTCAATGCGTTGATCACAAGTTCGGTGACCACGAGACCCAAGCTCACCGAGACTTCCGCGCGGACGAGGCTTTCGTCGACATCCACCTCCAGGATCAGCTGGCCGGGATCGCGGATCATCGAGGCGCTGATGCTTTCGCAGAGCTGCCTGAAATAGCCCCGGAGCTCGACGTCCCCCAGGCGCGAGGCGGCCAGTTGCTTCTGAAGGGTGGCGACCGACATCACCCGGCTATGGGCGTCCGCGAGATAGCCTCGCGCCTCCTCCGACTGGACGCGACGGGCGCTCTGCAGGATCACACTGGCGATGATCTGCAGGCTGTTGGCGACCCGGTGCTGGATCTCCTGGAGCAGGATGGCCTTCTCGCGCAGCAGATCGTCCTTCAGCTTGTCGGCGATCCGCGCGTCGGTGACGTCGGCGATCGACATCAGCAGCCGGACGTGTTCCGGTTCGCCGTAGTCGAGATTCCGGGCGCTGATCACGAGGTGTCGTGGCCCCGCGCCATCGCTGTTCAAGTCCATCTCGTAGGCGTCGACCTGGGCGCTTCCGCTCGCGGTGGCCTTCAGCAGGGCGCGCAGCTGCGGAACATCCCATTCCCCTGAGCGCAGATCGAAAAGGGACAAGCCCGCGATGTCGAGGGGATCGGGCGGAAAGGCGTCGAAAAAGGATGCGCTCGCGGCGATCACCAGGAAGCGCCCGTCGAGGAGGACCAGTGGCGTGGTCGAACCGCCGACCACAGCCAGGGCGAGGGCGAGACCAGTGTCGGGGTGTAAAATAATAGGGGAAGCCATGGTCATCCGTTCAACGAGCCGGAGCCTGGCGAAGCGAGTGGCGGGCCCTGGAATACGCGGGAGACGCCTGCGTCGTGACGAACTCGGACCCATACCATAACACAATCGGCCAGCTTGAGCTCCGCAACGAATGCGAGATGGCGGTCCGGAAGTGGGGCCTTCAACTGAGGGCGGAACTCGGGGTCGAGTTCGGCTTCCGCGCCTTAGGCGCGCAGGGTCGGTTTTGTCGAAGCCCCTTGGACCATAGTGTCTACGCGCACCGTCATTTCCAGGAAATCCGTCGGCGCGCCGACGTAGGTTCCGACGATCGGCATGACTTGAGCATTGCATCGACCGATCGCCACCGGGATCAGTCCACCGCCGCCGACCCGTCCGTTTGTCGGATCGAAGGCGATCCATCCGGCGCCCGGAAGATAGATCTCAGCCCAGGCATGGGTCGTGTGCGGCTGGGGCGCCTCTGGGGCGGGATCAAAGAGATAACCTGACACTGCGCGGGCGCCGAAGCCGAGGTGGCGACCAGCGTCGATGAACAAGGCCGCAAGATCACGGCAGGAGCCGCTTCCAAGGGCCAAGGTCTGTTCGGCCGACTGCGTGCCTTCCTCGTCTCGCGGCCGATAGGCCGTGGCGGCGAGAACGCCGGCGTTGATGTCCTTCAGCAGCGAGAGGGTGTCCGTCGGCGTGCTGCGTATGAACGCGAGAGCCCATGACTTCACGGAGGCCTCGGCATGGCCGGGATTCCGCATCGCGCCGAGATCGACCACCTCATCGGCATCGAGATCGAAGGGATAGGAATGCGCGCTCGCCGCGATCGGGAACGTCGGCCACGGCGCTGCGGACGTCTCCACCAGGAGATGGCTGGAGATCTGGAGTTGGGACGCGGGCGCGTCGAAGGATGCGGTCGACACCAGGTTCCCGAATACGTCCTGGCTCCAGACGATGCGGGCTCCCGGTGAGCAGCGCACCGTGTGTTCGAGGACTTGCAAATCATGGCTGCCGCGCGGGCGCAGCATCATGCGGTGGGGGTTGAAACCGACCTCGCGGGCGAAGCGGTACGCCGTCGTATGGACGATGCTCAGCTGCATCGTGCGGTTCGTAAGGCGCATGTGTGAGGGGCGGCGCTCGCTCGCTTCATGACGATGGGTGCGGTCTCAGGACACTGACCATCTTCCGCAGCAGGATATCGTCTGCAGCTCGACGCTGCGCTTCGTAGGCGGCCAGCCGCTCCACATATGAAAGGGCGTCCTCTGAGACAGGCCTGGCCGGGACGATCGGAACGAGGGGAGTCCGGGTCACTGGGATTGCAGCTTTCGGATGCAGGCGCGAAGGAGCATGGCCTGCCGCACCGGGATATTCCTCGCTTTCAATTCGTCGCGAGCCCCTTCCAAAGGCCAGCCCAGGTGACGTGTTCCAAGGCTCCAGATTTCAGTCCGGATCTCCGCCTCGCTGATGGGGGCGCTCCGAAACCATGAGAAGAAGCTCATCCGCCGCCCTTCTTCTTGCCGCCCCCGGATGAGTTGGCGCTTCGATCCGGAGCTCCGAGAAAAGAGCCCGGCGTAGGCTGGGCCTTCGGTTTCTCCTTCTTCGGCTTTCGTACTTCACGGTTCGATTTCTTCTGACTTTTAGCCATGTCATGCCTCCGTTGCGGGTGTGGATTTTTCAGTTTTGAAGGCGAGGTTGAGCAGTACGTCCTCTTTGCGCGCCGCCGGTGTCGCGTCGCAGCTGTTCAACTCTGCAAGCGCCAGCCAGCTGGCCGCTGCGAGTTCATGCTTCTCGCGCACTCGCTCCATGCTGCCTGCCGCCAGGGCGGAGGCGCCAAGCGCCCTGATGCGATACTCGTCGGCTTTGGTCTGCCTTTTCAGCCGAGCGGTCACTCGCTCTTGCTCAGCCATTTTGGAGGGCGCCGCGATAGGACGTGCAACCTGGGCTGGAGACGAATGCTCGTCAGCGCGCGAAGACACCGCAGGAAGCGGAAACATGACGGGTCTCGGATCAACGCCGCATCGGGTGCGATCGACCGCTTGGGTGGCGGCACACGTCCGACGGCGCTCGAAGAAGATGGGGTGCGCGTAGCGCAATAGCCAGGGCATCCGGCGCCAGGCGTGCGAGTTACCGCTGGCTGGAAGTGCTTCGCAGTGTCATGGAGTGTGTGCCGCGGCCCTAGCGGCCGTACGCATGCCCTCGATCCCGGTCAGTGCGCAAGCCGCGAAGGCGGTCTGGTCCCGTGCGGACAAATCAAGTCATGTGAAAGAGGTGCGCAGGTGCTGGCCCGCCGCAGGAAGACCCCGTTCCGGCAGCCCGTTGCGGACCCGGCGCCTATCCGCAACGAGCTGTTCAGTGCGGAGCGTCTCGAGGGGCATGCCCGCAGCCTGGCCGAGGCTCAGGGCGCGGGGCGCATGGGCCGGGGGCGGCCGTTGGTTGGGCGGCTGGCCGACAATCAGGCGGTGTTGCTCGAAACCTACCGGGACACCGTACAGGCGCTCGACGAAGGCGCGGCCATTACCCCGGCGGCCGAGTGGCTGATCGACAATTTCCATCTCACCGAAAAGCAGATCCGGGAGATCCGGCTGGATCTGCCGGCAAGCTATTATCGGCAGCTCCCGAAGATCACGTCGGGCCAGCTCGCAGGCTATCCGCGCGTCTTTGGGATAGCCTGGGCGTTCGTGGCGCACACCGACAGCCGGTTTGACCCCGAGCTGCTGCGGCGCTTTCTGCGTGCTTACCAGGAGGTTCAGCCGCTCACCATCGGCGAACTCTGGGCCGTAGCGATCACCCTGCGTATCGTGCTGATCGAAAACTTGCGTCGGATCGCCGAGCGCATCGTCATCAGCCGCGCCGCGCGCGCGCAGGCGGATGAGGCCTGCGATCGCATGCTCGGCGCGGCGGACCGTCGCGCGGAGCCCGTCGCGCAGGTGCTCCGCGAGCATGAGCGCGGCCTGTTGGCCGACGCCTTTGTCGTCCAGATCCATCAGCGTCTGCGCGACAACGAGATGATCGGACCACCGGCGCTGGCCTGGTTGGACGGGCGCCTCGCGCGCCAGGGCACGGTCGCCGACCAGTTGGTGCGCGATGAACAGCAGCGCCAGGTCGCGGCCAGCGGCACCGTTCGAAACATCGTCGCAAGCATGCGGCTGATCTCCGACGTGGACTGGAGCGAGCTGGTCGAACAAGCCAGCCTCGTCGACGACGTGCTGAAGGCCGCCAGCACCTTCGGCGATTTGGATTTCCCTACCCGCAATCTCTACCGCACCGCCATCGAGGTGTTGGCTCGCGGCGCGCCGCTCAGCGAGCTGGACGTCGCCAGGCGTGTCGTCGACGCCGTGCAGGCGGTCGGCGATGTCTCTGGAGAGAGCCAGCGGAGCGATCCCGGCTACTATCTGCTTGCGGGTGGGCGGTCCGCGTTCGAAGCCTCGATCGCTTTTAAGCCCCACCTCCGTACATGGCCCGGACGCGCCGTTCGAAAGCTCGGCATCCGGGCCTACGTCGCTTCAGGCTTGGTGGCTGCGGCGCTTCTTCTCCTGCCGCCACTCTTCGGACTTGCCGGGTTCGGCGTCGGCGCGCCGTGGCTGGTCCTGCTGAGCTTGTTGGGTGTTTTCCCGGCGCTCGATGCGGCCGTGGCGCTCGTGAACCGTGAGATCACGCGCGGCTTTCGCGCGACGCCGCTTCCAGCGCTCGAGCTGAAGGGCGGCGTACCGGCGAGGCTGCGGACACTCGTGGTGGTGCCGGTGCTGCTTTCCAGCCTGGCGGACGTGAAGGAGCAGATCGAAGGGCTGGAGGTCCATCATCTCGCGAGCCCGGAGGGGGACCTGCATTTCGCGCTGCTTTCGGACTGGCGTGACGCCGACAGCGAGCAGACCGAGGCGGACGGGGCCCTGCTCGCGGCCGTCGCCCAGGGCATCGGGCGCCTGAACCAGAAGTATGGCGCAGCTCCCGGCGGGGATAGATTCCTCCTGCTTCATAGGCGGCGCGTCTGGAATTCGGCCGAGCATTGCTGGATGGGTTGGGAGCGAAAGCGCGGCAAGCTCCATGAGCTCAACCGCCTGCTCCGCAATGCGTGCGACACGAGCTTCATGGCGATCGAGGGCCAGACGGTCCCACGCGGCGTCCGCTATGTGGTGACGCTGGACGCTGACACCAAGCTGCCCCGCGACACGGTGCGTCGCCTGATCGGCAAGATGGCGCACCCGCTCAATCGGCCGAAGCTGGACCCTGCCGCCGGGCGCGTCACCGAGGGTTACGCGATCCTGCAGCCGCGCGTCACGCCGGCGCTTGCGTCCGAGGGCGCAGGCACGCTGTTCCGGCGGGTGTTGTCCAGCCAGGGCGGCATAGACCCCTATGCCGGGGCGGTGTCGGACGTCTACCAGGATCTGTTCGGCGAGGGGTCGTTCGCCGGCAAGGGGATCTATGAGGTCGACTCGTTCGAAGCCTCGCTTTGCGGGCGCGTGCCGGACTCGACGCTGCTCAGCCACGACCTGTTCGAAGGGGTGTTCGCCCGGGCTGGCCTGGCCTCCGACGTCGAGGTCGTGGAGGATTTCCCAGATCGCTACGATCTCTCGTCGCTTAGGCACCATCGCTGGGCCCGGGGTGACTGGCAGCTCCTGCCGTGGATCCTCGGCCTGCCGCCTGCGCCCGGCTGGCCCCCGGCGCGCCTGCCGGCGATCGGGCGCTGGAAGATGGTCGACAACCTCCGGCGGACGCTTTCGCCGGGTTTGAGCCTTGCGAGCCTTGGGGCGGGCTGGCTGCTGCCGCTGCCGGCCGCGGCGCTTTGGACCAGCTTCATGCTGATCACCTTGCTGCTGCCTCCGTTGGTCCCGGTCGCCGCGTCCGTCATTCGGCGCCGGCCCGGTGTGCCGCTTCGCGCGCGGCTTCACGCCTTCGATTCCGACCTCCGCCTTGCGCTCGTCCAGACGGCGCTGGCGGCCGCACTCCTCGCAGACCAGGCGTGGCTGATGGCCGACGCCATCGTTCGCACTCTGTGGCGGCTCATCGTCAGTCGCCGACATTTGCTCGAGTGGGCGCCTTCCGGACTCGCTGCGGCGGGCCGCCGCCTGGACCTCACAAGTTTCTACCGCCGCATGGCGCCTTCGGTTGGCGTCGGGCTGGCGACGCTGCCCGTCCTCTGGCTCGCCCGCTCCAATGCTTGGATTCTGGCGGCGCCGTTCGCCTTGGCATGGATCGCTGCGCCCGCCGTGGCGCTGCTCGCCAGCCGGCCCTCTTCGCCCGCCCGCCGCGCACCGCCGACCGAGGCGGACCTGCAGCTGTTGCGCCTCATCGCTCGCCGGACCTGGCGCTATTTCGAGACCTTCGTGACGGCGGCGGACAACATGTTGCCGCCCGACAACTTCCAGGAGTCTCCGGATGCGGTGGCGCATCGCACGTCCCCCACGAACCTCGGTCTTTATCTTCTCTCGGTCGTGGCGGCCCGCGATTGCGGCTGGTTGGGTACGCTCGAGGCCGTCGAGCGACTTGAGGCGGCCCTCGCGACCATGGGGCGGATGAGCCGTTTCCGCGGGCACTTCTACAACTGGTACGATACGGCCGACCTGCGGCCCTTGGATCCGCTGTATGTTTCCTCGGTGGACAGTGGGAATCTCGCCGGCCACCTGATCGCCCTCGCCAATTCGGCCGAGGAATGGGCCGCAACGCCTCCGCAGGGGGCGACTATTCGCGGCGTCGCCGACGCCCTGACCATTGCGTCCGAAGAACTCGAGGCGCTGCGCAAGTCCAGCGTCACCTCCAAAGCCAACTGGCGACGTCTGGAAAACGAGTTCAGGCGAACCGGCGAGGCCTTGGCGCGTGCGCAGGCGTTGGGGACGGTCACCGGCGAAGCCTGGACCGAGCTCGCGTCCCAGAGCGCCGTGCTCTCGGACGCGGCGCACACCGTCACGATTGAACAGGGCGGATCTGCGGGCGCGGACCTGCTGTTCTGGGCCGAGGCGGTCGGCCGCTCGATCGCGAGCCAGCGGCGAGATTTCCTGGCCGAGTCCGTGGACCGCCTCGCCGCCATCGCCGAAACGGCGCGCGGCATGGCGTTGGAGATGGACTTTGCGTTTCTTCTAGATCCTGACCGCATCCTGCTCTCGATCGGCTATCGATGCGCGGACGGCGAACTCGATCCGAATTGCTACGACCTCCTCGGGTCTGAGGCCCGGCTCGCGAGCTTCATCGCCATCGCCAAGGGCGATGCGCCAGCGCGTCACTGGTTCAAGCTCGGCCATGCGGTAACGCCCGTGGCGCACGGCGCCGCCCTGATCTCCTGGTCCGGGTCGATGTTCGAATACCTGATGCCGACGCTTGTCATGCGGCCGCCGCCTGGCAGTCTGTTGGACCAGACAGATCGGTTGGTCGTGCGGCGGCAGGTGGACTACGCCGCCAGTCTCAAGACGCCGTGGGGAATGTCTGAGTCCGCCTATAACGCCCGCGATCTCGAATTCACCTATCAATACCTGAGCTTCGGCGTACCCAGCCTCGGTCTGAAGCGCGGCCTTGCCGACAACGTGGTCGTCGCGCCTTACGCGACCGCGCTCGCGGCCATGGTCGACCCGAAGGCGGCGGCGCGCAATTTCGAACAGCTGGAGAGCGTCGGCGGACGCGGTCGCTACGGCTTCTACGAAGCCATCGACTACACGCCGTCGCGGGTGCCAGAGGGCGAGCGTTTCGCCCTGGTGCGCGCCTTCATGGCCCATCACCAGGGCATGACCATCGTGGCCATCGCCAACGCCCTCTCCGGGGGGCGGATGCAGGCTCGCTTCCACGCCGAGCCCATGGTGCAGGCGACAGCGTTGCTGCTGGAGGAGCGCATGCTTCGCGAGGTCGTGGTCCAACAGCCGTGGGTCGTGCGACGGACGTCGGCGGCGGGCGCCCGCGAAGCCGAGGCGCCGGGCGCCCGCCGGTTATCCACCCCGCACACGATCTTGCCGGTCGTCCACGTGCTCTCCAACGGCCGCTATTCGGTCATGCTGACCGCGGCGGGGTCGGGCTACAGCAGTTGGCGCGGCCTGGCCGTGACCCGCTGGCGGGAAGACGCAACCTGCGACGCCTCAGGCGCGCGCATTTTCCTCCGGGACGTTCGCTCCGGGGCTGTCTGGTCGGCGGGCTATCATCCAACGGGCGCCGAGCCGGACGACTATCACGCCACCTTCAACGAAGAGCGATGCGAGATCGGACGCCGAGACGGGTCGCTCGCGACCTTGATGGAAGTCCTTGTCTCGGCCGAGGACGACGCCGAGGTGCGGCGCATCTCCCTGACGAACAGTGGATTTGTCGCGCGAGAGATCGACGTCACCTCCTACGCGGAACTCGCCCTTGCGCCTCAGGCTGCCGATGTCGCGCATCCGGCGTTCTCGAAGATGTTCGTGCAGACCGAACACCTGCCCGCCATCGGGGCCTTGATCGCCACACGGCGCCGTCGTTCACCTGATGAAGCCGAAATCTGGGTTGGTCATCTGGCCGTGCTCGAAGGTGAGGGCATCGATCATTCCGAATTCAGCACCGACCGCGCACAGGTGCTCGGGCGTGGCCGCGACGCGCGCGCGCCCCAGCGTGTCGTGGAGGGCCTGGCGCTTGGCGGCGCGTGCGGGACCGTGCTCGATCCTGCGTTCGCCCTCAGGCAGCGCATCCGGATTCCACCGGGAGGCACGGCGCGCATTTCCTTCTGGACCCTGGCGGCGTCGTCTCGCGGCGCGCTCCTCGACCTGATCGACAAACACCACGATCCCGCCGCGTTCGATAGGGCCGCGAATCTCGCCTGGACCCAAACGTTGGTGCAGCTTCATCACCTCGGCATTGGTCGGGGCGAAGCCGCACTTTTCCAGCGGTTGGCGAGCCATGTGATCTATGCGGGAGCAGCCCTGCGACCGCCATCCGATACGCTGAGCCAGGGCGCCGGCGGCCAGCCGAGCCTATGGCCGCTGGGAATCTCGGGCGACCTGCCGATCGTCCTATTGCGCATCGCCGACACTGAAGAGCTCGGTTTTGCGCGCCAGCTCTTGAAGGCCGGCGAATATCTGCGGGGCAAGGGGTTGGGCTTCGATCTCATCCTGCTGAACGAGCGGCGCTCGTCCTATGTGCAGGATCTCCAGATCGGGCTGGAGGCGTTGGTGCGCGTCGATCCGTCTCACGGGGAGTCTCAGGTGACCGGTCGAACGGTGGTCCTGCGCGCCGACCTCATCGCGCCTGAAAGCCGCGACTTGCTGTTGTCGGTTGCGCGCGTCGTGCTGGCGGGGCGGGGCGGAATGCTGGGCGAGCAACTCGATCGGGTTGCAGCGGCCGCCAGCCCGCCGCCCATCGCTCCGAAACGGCGCATCGCAGCGGCGGGCGACTCGCCCTGGCCGCTCCCGCAGCTCGAATTCTTCAACGGCCTCGGCGGGTTCGCCGAGGACGGGCGTGAGTACGTCGTCGTCCTGGCCCAAGGTCAGGCGACCCCCGCCCCGTGGATCAACGTCGTCGCCAACCCAGGTTTCGGCTTCCAGGTGTCCGCCGACGGAGCCGGCTATACCTGGGCGCAAAACAGCCGCGAGCACCAGCTGACGCCCTGGTCCAACGACCCCGTGACCGATCCGACGGGGGAGGCGATGTTCCTGCGTGACGAGGAGACCGGCGCGATCTGGTGTCCGACCGCCTCCCCAATACGGGACGAGGGCCACACCTATGTCGGCCGGCATGGCCGCGGGTACAGCCGCTTCGAGCATAGCGCCCACGGGATCGAGCTGGATCTCCTGCAGTTCGTCCCGCTGGCGGATCCCGTCAAGGTCTCGCGCCTGCGCATCCGCAACACCTCCGGCCGAGCCAGGCGATTGTCGGTGACGGCCTACGCCGAATGGGTGCTGGGCCAGTCCCGAGCCGCCGTCGCCCCGTTCACGATCACCAGCGTGGATGCGGCGACCGGAGCGCTGTTCGCCCGCAACGCCTGGAACCCCGCCTTCGGCGCCCCTGTCGCCTTCGCCGACCTCGGCGGACGCCAGACCAGCTGGACGGGCGATCGGCGCGAGTTCATCGGCCGCAACGGCGCGCTTTCCGCGCCCGCGGCCCTGTCTGGCCGGGCGCCCCTTTCGGGGACCGTCGGCGCCGGCCTCGATCCCTGCGCAGCGCTGCAGACTACGATCGAATTGGCGGCCGACACCGTTTGCGAGATCGTCTTCCTGCTGGGCGAGGCGCAGGACGAGGCGGCGGCGCGCGACCTGGTGAACCGATACCGCACCGCCGACTTGCAGGCCGTGCTCGCCGAGGCGCGGGAATACTGGGCGCGCCTGCTCGACGCTGTCCAGGTCAAGACGCCCGACCGGTCCATGGACGTGATGCTCAACGGCTGGCTGCTGTATCAGGCCGTCGCGTGCCGGATCTGGGCGCGCTCCGCCTTCTATCAGGCGAGCGGCGCCTATGGCTTTCGCGACCAGTTGCAGGACGGCATGGCGCTCGCGTCCCTCGATCCCAAAATCCTGCGCGAGCACCTGCTGCGGGCGGCCGCCCGGCAATTTCCCGAGGGTGACGTTCAGCACTGGTGGCTGCCGCACTCCGGGCAAGGCGTGCGGACCCGAATCTCGGATGACCGCGTGTGGCTCGCCTACGCGACGGCGCACTACGTGGAGACAGCTGGCGACCCGACGGTGCTGACTGAGATGGTCCCGTTCCTTGACGGCGCCCTGCTCGAACCGGGCGAAGCCGAAAACTTCTTCCAGCCGTCGGACTCCGAAGCCGCTGCGAGCCTCTACGAACACTGCGCGCGCGCCCTCGACCATAGCCTCGAGCTCGGCGGCCATGGGCTCCCGCTGATGGGCGGCGGCGACTGGAACGACGGGATGAACCGTGTCGGGGAACGCGGCTCGGGCGAGAGTGTCTGGCTGGGCTGGCTGCTGCATGCGACGCTGACGGCGTTCATTCCACTGGCCGAGGCGCGCGACGACGCTTGGCGTGTCCGGACGTGGCGGGCGCACGCGACGGCGCTGCAGGCGGCGCTTGAGCGCGAGGCATGGGATGGCGACTGGTACCGGCGGGGCTGGTTCGACAACGGCGCGCCGCTGGGGTCGCAGGCGAGCGACGAGTGCCGCATCGATTCCATCGCCCAATCGTGGGCGGTGCTGTCGGGGGCCGGATCGCCTGGGCGCGCCGCCCAGGCCATCGCCGCCGTCGAGCGGAACCTCATCATCCCCGGCGAGAAACTGGCGCTGCTCTTCACGCCGCCGTTCGACAAGACGCCGCACGATCCCGGCTACATCAAGGGCTACCCGCCAGGGATCCGGGAGAACGGCGGCCAGTACACCCATGCCGCTGCCTGGGCCGTGATGGCCTTCGCAGGCGTGGGCGAGGGGGACAAGGCGGCTGCACTGTTCTCGATGCTCAATCCGATCAACCATGCCCTGACCCGCGCGGACGTCCATCGCTACAAGGTCGAGCCCTACGTCGTTGCGGCGGACATCTATGCCGCGCCGGGTCACATCGGCCGCGGCGGCTGGACCTGGTACACGGGCTCCGCCGCCTGGATGCAGCGCGCCGGGATGGAAAGCATTCTGGGCCTGCGTCGGAAAGGCGACATCCTGATCGTCGATCCCTGCATCCCCAAGGAATGGCCTGGCTTCACCGCCAGCCTGCGCCATGGTGAGAGCCGGTACGAGATCATCGTCGAGAACCCGCACGGCGTCATGCAGGGCGTACAGGCCGCCGCGCTCGACGAATGCGAGATCACCGCGCGGCCGACGAGCATCGAATTGAAGCACGATGGCCAGGTCCACAGGCTGACAATTCGGCTCGGTTAGCGCGCGCGAGACGACTCCGGCTGAGGTTGTGGTTGACCTCACGCCCGAACCGGCGCGTGAAGGTCCATGGCTATGGAAACTGTCTATATCGTGCAGTCCTACGTCCGCGGGCGCGGCAAGGGGCTGAAGGCCGAGCAACAGGTCGGCTGCAAGACCGCGGAGGAGGCGCGACGCAAGGCGGAGCGGTTGGGGCCATTGCGCGTGGGCGTCGTCGCCTTCGCAGCCACGGCGGACACCGAGCTTGGCGATTACGACGAGAACCCGCTCATTCTGTTCCGGTCCGGCGAGCTCCCGCACCCGTTCACCGAAGCCTGATCCGAACCGCCGGGAAGCGCGGACACCGACCACGAGAAAGGGCGGAGCTGTGCAGCCCCGCCCTCGCTCAGTCGCCTATCTCGGATGGGAGGAGGCGAGCTAGAAATCCATCCCGCCCATGCCGCCGCCGGCCATGCCGCCCGAGCCGCCGACGTCCTTGCGGGGGGCCTCGACAATGGCGGCTTCGGTGGTGATGAGCAGACCGGCGACCGAGCCTGCGTGCTGCAACGCCGTCCGCACCACTTTGGCCGGGTCGATGACGCCGGCCTGCACCAGGTCGACGTACTCTTCCGTCTGGGCGTTGAAGCCGAAGGTCGCCGAGGCGTTCTCCAGCACCTTGCCGACCACGATCGAGCCTTCGACGCCGGCGTTCTCGGCGATCTGACGGATCGGGGCCTGCAGCGCACGCCGGATAATGGCGACGCCGGCTTCCTGATCGGCGTTGTCGCCCTTGAAGCCGTCGAGAACCTTGGAGGCCTTCAGCAGGGCCACGCCGCCGCCGGCGACGACGCCTTCTTCCACGGCCGCGCGGGTGGCGTTCAGGGCGTCGTCGACGCGGTCCTTCTTCTCCTTCACCTCGACTTCGGTCGCCCCGCCGACGCGGATCACCGCGACGCCGCCGGCGAGCTTGGCCAGACGCTCCTGCAGCTTTTCCTTGTCGTAGTCCGAGGTGGTCTCTTCAATCTGGGCCTTGAGCTGGCTGATGCGGCCTTCTATGCCGGCCTTTTCGCCCGAGCCGTCGACGATCGTCGTGTCGTCCTTGGTGATGGTGATCTTCTTGGCCTGCCCCAGCATGTCGACCGTGACGTTCTCGAGCTTGATGCCGAGGTCTTCGCTGATCAGCTGGCCGCCGGTCAGGATGGCGATGTCTTCCAGCATGGCCTTGCGGCGGTCGCCGAAGCCCGGCGCCTTGACGGCCGCGACCCGCAGGCCGCCGCGCAGCTTGTTGACCACCAGGGTGGCCAGCGCTTCGCCTTCGACGTCTTCGGCGACGATCAGCAGCGGACGGGCCGACTGCACCACGGCCTCGAGCAGCGGCAGCAGCGGCTGCAGCGAGGCCAGCTTCTTTTCGAACAGCAGGATCAGCGGCTCTTCGAGGTCGGCCTCCATCTTCTCGGCATTGGTGATGAAGTAGGGCGAGAGATAGCCGCGGTCGAACTGCATGCCTTCGACCACGTCGAGCTCGGTCTCGGCGGTCTTGGCCTCCTCGACGGTGATGACGCCTTCGTTGCCGACCTTCTCCATGGCGCGGGCGATCATCTCGCCGACTTCGGTGTCGCCGTTGGCGGAGATGGTGCCCACCTGGGCGATTTCCGCGTTCGTGGTCACCTTCTTCGATGAGGTCTTGATCTCCTCGACGATCTTGGCGACGGCCTTATCGACGCCGCGCTTCAGGTCCATCGGGTTCATGCCCGCGGCCACGGACTTCAGGCCTTCGGTGACGATCGATTGCGCCAGGAGCGTCGCGGTCGTGGTGCCGTCGCCGGCCTTGTCGTTGGTCTTCGAGGCGACCTCGCGGATCATCTGAGCGCCGAGGTTCTCGAACTTGTCGGTCAGTTCGATTTCCTTGGCGACGGCCACGCCATCCTTGGTCGAGCGCGGAGGGCCATAAGACTTTTCGATGATCACATTGCGGCCCTTTGGCCCGAGCGTGACCTTCACCGCGTTGGCGAGGATGTTGACGCCGCGCAGCATGCGGTCGCGCGCGTCAGAGGCGAAATAGATGTCTTTGGCAGCCATGATTGCTGTCCTTCTCTGAAATGGGTGAGGTGTGCGAGCTTCCGCGGCCGGAGCCGTTTAGGCCTCCAGCACGCCCAGGATGTCGCTTTCCTTCATGATCAGCAGGTCTTTGCCGTCGAGCTTCACCTCGGCGCCGGACCATTTGCCGAACAGGATGCGGTCGCCGGTCTTCACGTCCAGCGACTGGATCTTGCCGCTGTCGTCCCGCGCACCGGGACCGACGGCGACGACTTCGCCTTCCTGGGGCTTTTCCTTGGCGGTGTCGGGGATGATGATTCCGCCCCGGCTCATCTCTTCTTCCTCGACGCGCTTGACGAGGACGCGGTCTCCCAGGGGACGAAAGGTCATGTTGATTTTTTCTCCGTTCGAGACGGGCTGCGGCGCGGATGACGCTGAACGTCTGATGGCCGCTGGGAGATCAGCGCGTCGAACTCAAGGATGCTGTTCTTGAGATCTGCGACGGCTGACGACGAGACGTCTACATTGTTCGAAAGCAGCGTCAGGCCGCCGCCTTGGAACATGTCCAACTGACGGATCATCATCTCTCGCAGGTCCCGCCACCGCTGTATGACCTGATCATTGGCCTTCGAGGTTGGGGCGAGCTCGGCGTGCTGACGGTGAGAGATGGTCATCTGTGCATCTTCGTTCGAAGAGCGGCTCATTGGCGTTGCTCCTTCTTACGCATGCCGAAGGAGCATGACCCGACTTGGCTTGTAGGCCGCTTTGAGCTCGTTGGTGTCGTCACTCCGGCGCCTCCAGCTGGCTGGCATCGGTAAAGGCGAAGCTGAGGACAACATCGGCTGTCTGGCTCACGGACGAGGACGGATCGGAGAAGCCAATCACCAGGAGACCGGGCGTGTCGTCCTCGACCGAGCCTTGCCGGTCCTGCCAGCCGCCGGCGATTGAGTGACCGCAGGTCACCTCGATCCGGCAATCCTTGTCTTGCGGCGGTAAGTCGATCCGCTGCTCACAATCCGGTCCTCCAATCTGCGACCCATAGTTCAGGCGCGATGGCGCGTTAGGCTCCGTATCGCTCGCTGTGAACAAACGTATGCCCCATCGATGAATCCCGAAATTGGGGCGCGCCGTCGCCGTCATCCGGACCGTCGAGCCGGCTGGTAGGTCTATGCGATGCATGGTGCGTCTCTGTCGACTCCAGGAAAACTGGGTTTTCCCGCTTGGGCCGGCCGAGATGGGGTTGGCCGCTCGTCCAGAATGGCGAGCGCCGTCCACTTCGCGGCAGCTTGCTCATGTTTCTCGCGGACGTTGGCCAGCAGACTTGTTTCCGCCAGGGCTCCGGCGGCAATCGCAAACCGGCGATATTCGGCCGCTCTGACCACGCTTTTTCGCATGGCGGTCACTGGCCTCCACTGAGCGGATTTGGTGGGCGCAGGGCCGTACGGCCGTGAAGGCGTTCGACGATTTGCCGGAGGCGCTCGGCCTCCGCAGTGATCGCGGTCACGTCATCCTGAAGCTGGGCGACCCGCTGGCGCAGATAGGCGTTCTCGCGCGCCAGAGATTCGGGAGGTTGAGTGGAGTTCACGGCTTCCGTCCCCTGCCGAACAGGACAAAGATCGACGGCAGGGCAAGCGCGCCGAGCACGCTCAACGCTGACGCTACAAGGAGCGGAGCCATTAATGATTCCGAAGAAGCGTCTCGTCGGAAGCAATCGACCGCTTCGGTGGCGGCACACGCCCGACGGCGCACCCCCTACATGGGTGCTTGCGGTCTGAATTACTAGGGCTCGCAGACCCGATCTCGGAGTGGACACCTGGCAGGCAGTTGAAGACATCCGCGGCGAGCGATGAAGTTGAGTCGCCAGAATCTAGGCATAAATATGTAAAATCGAGAAATCTGCACATCTGGAGCGATTGCTCTAGAAGGCGAGCCCTCCACCAATAATTCCAGCGCTCACCAAGGCCGAGCAGAAGGCCAAGCATGATGCGCGCTATGCGGCTCGCAAGGCCCGCCGGTGATGCAAACCTTTAGAGCCTATCTGCGGGAGACACCGGCGCGATCACCTGGGCGGCCTGGATCGACGCCGCTCATATCGGCGAGGCGACGCGCAAGGCGCAGGATCTCTGCGGCCTGGCGGCCCCGACCGTGGAGGTGTGGTCCGCGACCGACCGCCGGCCCAGGCGCCGCCTGCAGGCTTGATCCGATCTGATCGCAGCTGCGCCATCCCGCGTTGGCGGCTGACGAATGCGGTGTAACGTGACGACCTATCCGCTGCTGAGGGCTCAGGAATGGACGAGCTGTCCGAGACCGATCTTCACGCCCTTCAGATCCTGGCCGAGAAGAAGGCTGGCCATGTGGTTCCGTTCATCAACATCGCCGCCGCGCGCCGCTTGACGGACCTCGGCTTTGCCGCCCGCAGCCACGAGGGCTGGGACATCACCCCCGAGGGCGGCGCGGTGCTGGCGCGGCGAGCGCCCCCACCGGCGTGATCGCGCCCCGCGCCCTTGAGCGCGATTTTAGGGGCCCATTCCCCCACTTCGGTCAGCCAGGTCGTCGCCTGAAGTTGGCCGCTCAAGAAAGATCTAATAAACCCGGAACGGAATCGACTGATGAGACCTTCTTGACCCGAAGGCGGATCAGCATTTGTGCAATCTCAACAGCGCCTCTGTCGCAGAAATCGCCAAATTGGAGGGAGTAAGCCTCGAGCAGGCGTTCAGCATCACGCTGTGGCGGCCCTACCTTGACTGGCTGGAGGTCGAAACTGTCCCAGGCCTAGACTATGACGTGACCGCCTTGAGAGCTGCAGGAGCGGTCCTTGTTGTTCCTGAGCACGCGACTTGGTCGCGGTCGTAACAAAAGGGAATCGGAAAAGGCTCGCGATCGCACTTGGAAATGGAATCCTCGCGGCCGCACCCCGACCAAGATCGTCAGCAAACTTTCTGCCAATCCGCGACCGAGCGGCGTGAGCCGCCCCGTGCTTCATCTCAAGGGCGTCTCAAACGCGAATGAATGCGGGGACACGCAGCGCGTGCGCGTTAGCCGCGGTCGGGGGTGTCTATTCGCTGCAGGACGCTGGCGGAAACGCCGCCTTCCACGATCTTCACGCCAAGAAAGCGCATCGGCCCGCCGGCGAAGCTTATGTCCGTCACGGGCAGGGTACGGTCTCGCTTCAGCTCCGCGATGTCGCCGAGCGTAAGGTGAAGGCTCATGTCGTCGCGTAACACGCCGGCGGCTTCGGTCTTCTCGATCTCGGCGCGGAATTGCAGTGCGGCCGAAAGGCGTCGAGGAGATCTCATGCGCCGAAGAAGCCTTGTTCGCCGTAGACCAGCACCTGAGCGCCCCGTCCGCCCGTAGCGATCTCACGGGCGCGTTTGTGGGCGGAAGCCTTGGCGACTTCTTTGTCGGGAGAATGGCCGAAGTGCTCGCCATCGTACTTAACGGCCCAGCCCCCAGCGTGGCGCAGGACGGTCAGGACAGCGCGTTCGAATTCATTTCGCATCGCCCCTGTTAGCACGTTTGCGTATCGTTTGCGGTAAGTATTTTTCTGGATTTCCCTTGCGTACGATCCTCGCCATCCCCACTTTATCCGTGTCAAATATCGCTTAGGCTCGCCTGTAGTTCTTGCCGAATTCGAGCGTTTCGGCCGCCAACACGCTTTCGACCTTCTCCGAAAACTTGATCTCGCCGCCTATCCTGGGCGCGAAAATTCGCGTCCGGAAAGCGACGACTATGCAAACTGGAACTGAAGCGGCGCCTGACCTCTTACTCTTCCAAATAGTGCCAGGAGCGGCGCATGATGACCAAGGGCGAACTCCGGGCGGCCGAGTATCGCGCGAGAGCTGACGAAGCGCTGGCCTCCGTCGAGACGGCCAAGCTCGATCATGTGCGCGAGCAGCGTCGCCACTCCGCGGCCGTGTGGACGTCCATGGCGCAGGCCGAAGAGGCGCGGACGCAATCTTTGCGCGGCCCGCCGCCTCGGCGCGCTCCTGATACCGGGCCCCCCGCTGTCAGGACCCACCCGGGCCCTTGTCAGGACCGCCCGGGTTCCGCAGGCGTTGCGGCATTCCGGCCCCGGAACGAGGAGATGGAATCGTCACGGTTTGCGCGCTGCGATAGTCTAGCCTCGACCCGGCCAGGCTGATGCTCAGCTGCGCAAGCATGAACTGGGGCCGGGGTGAGTCCAGGCTCTATCGTAGACGCAGGGGCAGGAGATCGGCGGTTAGATTCCCGGCCAGGCGCGGAGCTGTAGCCGCGGTTAGTCGCTCGACGGACCGCCGAGGTCCTTTACGAGCCGGCTCGTGTCCTTCAGCTCGCTGAGGATACGCCGCCAGGTCTCCGACGCTGCCCGGCCCGCGTCATCTGCAGCGAAATCCGGGTTGGCGAACACGGCCTGAAGGCCTTCGAGCAGGCGAGGGTCCCGCGCCGAGAGGAGCGCGATCAAGGTGCTCAGCAGGCGCTCGGTGGCCAGGGTGCGCTGCTCGAGATCTGCGATGTTGGCGGTCGAATCCATCCTTGGAGACCTCGCATTGAATTTCGCCCAACTCGATGATGGGAAGCCGCAAGTCGTTGCGCAGCGCCGAGGGCGAAACATTGTCGTGAGCCGAAGCGCGAAAAGTACGGTCGCCTGGTCGCCAGCGGTCCACTTCCCCGGAGGCCCAAGCGGCGAGCAACGCCCGGGATTATGCGCCGAGGCGCAGAGCGCATCGCGGACGGCGACGCGCGAGCTGCTGTATCAGCATGGCGCGGAGATCGCGCCAACGCCGCACGACGTTATCGGGCATCTTCAACGCTGGCGAATAACTCTCCGACGCCTGACTTCGCTCGGCGTAGCTGGGCGTGCGCCCGCCGAACCCGGCGATGGCGTCCCGGGCATGGCGGGGCGCCGCTTCACTTGCGTCTCATCTCGCGGATGCAGGCGCGTAGCAACTGCGCACGCGCGCGCGTCAGGTCGGCGGTCGCGAGTTCACTCAGCGCTCCTTGCAGTGGCAGGCCAAGGTGGCGCGTGCCCAGGCTCCAGATCTCGGCTCTGACCTCAGCTTCGCTCGGCATCGCGCCGCGCCACCAGGACGAGAGGCTCACTGGCCGGACGCCTTCGCGGAGCCGCCGGCGAGGCGAGCGCGGCTCATCAGGCTCAGCCCTGAAGCTGCCGGGGCTGCAGCCTTCCGTCTCGTCTGCTTCGGCTTTCTCGCCTCCCGGTGGGTTCTCGTTTGGCCCCTGGCCATAATCAACTCCTGTCGGTGGATCGCGACGGCGCGAGCGGCTGGCGAACCGGTGGGGGGAAGGCCTGGACGCGGTCACGGGTTCCAGCGCCTGGCGAGCCGCGAAAGTGAATTGGTGAGGGAAGGGCGTTCACGACGCTCGGCGCGGACCGTCACTCGTCCTTCACTTGCTCATACATCGCGGCGAACACGCCGGGATTGCAGGGGTAGAATTGTCCGGGCCCGTTCTCGACGATCCAGTCGCCCGGCAACACGTCGAGAAGGCCATCGCGGGTGGGGATTGCGAGCTTCGGCGGATCGACGCCGTTGGTTGTGTAAGCCGTAGCCGGCAATCCCATCCAATCCACGATCATTTCGCGGTCAAACTCACCGGTGAAGCGGCGCGCTTCGATGACCACAGGCTTCCGGCGATATTTCATCCCATCATGTTCCGATCGCCTGTTGGGCGCAGATAGAACGATCGCCGTCGATCAGAACTGTGCAGCGTCCCTTCCGCCGATCGGACGACCGGAGCGGTTGACTCCATTGACATGGTGTTTCTCAGGAGCCGCGACATCGGGACTGATCCACCGCCTGGACGACGGCGCAGGCGCGGCTGCTTTCCATCGCATCATGAGCACATCGGCGCGGATAAGCCAGTATGCCGACGCGCTCCTCGCTCCCGCCTGGCGCGCGAGTCGGCTGGAGCTAATGCGCAGTCCTTGGAACCGGTTCATCAGGCTTTCGAACCAGGGTCAGCACGCGTTCATCGCCGACCCACACCGACACCTTCCGACACTCGCGCACGGCGTCCAGCAGGCCGGCGGCGCACTCAACGACCAGATCGGCGTCCAGCAGCACCGGCCCGCGAAGCGCCAGCCACCGGCCGTACGCTCCGGATCTCCTCCTGCCGAGGCGCGGTGCTGATCGGCCTCCAGGCTGCGATGGCCTCCGCCGGCGCCTGCGAGCGAGCGACGGCGCCAGAGGCTATCCGCTCGCGTCGTTCGGCGAGGGCAAGCCAGAGTTCAGACAGCCGCTCATACCGCCTACGAAGGACCAGATCCGGCGTGCGCATGGAGATGAGCAGCATCTCCAGCGCGTGCAATCGATGTCGATGTCCCGTGAGCACCATCGGCTCCTTCAAGGCGCCGCAAGAATCACGCTCGCGCCGCGCATGCAGCGCTCGAGTTCGACGGTGAAGCCGGCGGCGACGAAGCGGGCTTCATCGGCCACTCCGACGATTGGCGATGACTGAAATTCCTGAAATGGACGCGCGACGGCCATGGTGGCCTTTCCGGGAAGCTGGTCCCTGACGCCTCTCGCGCGGAGCACCGTTCGCCCCGCATCGATTCCTTACGTCCAAGGGCAAGTGGTCTTGGCGCGCGCAAAGCGCGAGGCTCGAAAGGTCCGATGCCGGAAACTTGAGGACAACAACGCGGCCCGTCCGCTCGGCCTCCAAGCGGAGCCATCGCCAGGAAGCGGGACGGCGTCGAAGGGCTGCGAGATCCGCCTGTCGGCGACGGTGATCGCTAGTTCGCCAGCTTTCGCCGGAAGATGAACTCCGTATGCCCAACAGGCTTATCGGGGACTTCAGCCACCAGATCGAAGCCGAACCGCTTATAGAAACCCGGCGCCTGAAAGTCATGGGTTGCGAGGATGACGTGGGCGCAGCCGCGCCGTCGGGCTTCCGAGATCGCCGTTTCCAGAAGCTCGCGTCCCAGTCCTTGCCGGCGGGCGCCTTCGCGCACCCAGACCTGGCGCAGTTCGCAGACGCCGCCCCAGGTGTATCCGGCGATCGCCCCGACAAGTCGGTCGCCGCGGCGAACGAAGAAACCGAGTCCCTGGGCGTCGCGGTGACCGGTGCGTTCGGCGTTGAACCTGTAGAGCTCCTCTTCGAGGTGATCGATCTCGTCCGGCGTCAGGTCATGGCGGGTCTCCCAGTGCTCGCCGGGCTCCGCCGCATCGCCGCATTCAGGGCGCGCTGGCCGGGTTTGGAGATCAAGCTCGAGCCACAGTTGGTCGCGCAAGGGTACGCCACGGACCAGGGCTCCTTCGGCGTAGCCGCGCGCTCGAGTGAACGCATCGCGCACGATCCGCAGCATCCGAAACCCGAGGCGCTGGTAGAAGCGCAAGTTGTCCACGTCGGCGGTCGCGGTGGAGACCAGCAATCGCCGCATGCCGCCCGCCCGGCTACGGCTCGCAGCCGCGCCGACGAGCGCCGCGCCGACGCCGCCGCGCCGGCGGGTCTCCTGAACCGCCAGGCTCTTGAGCTCCGACGCCTCAGGTTCATCCGCCGCAACGAGCTGCGCGTGGCCAATGATCACGCCGTCGTCCCGCGCGACGAGCACCTCTCCGCGCGTGATGTAGGTCGAGATTTCGCTCAGGGACTCGTCCGCCAGGGCGAACAGCGGCAGCAACTCGCGCCGGTCCCCCTTGTAGAGCTCGATCGTCGTCATGGTCACGCCGGCCAGCCGGAGCGCTGCAGGACGAGCCTATAGCCGTCCGGAGGGAAGCCCGCGTGACCGAGGATGACGCCGTCGAAGCCGTTGTGGTCGTCGAACCGGGCGAGCATCTTCAGGCCGAGGCCGTTCAGGTAGAACGGCGGCAAGGCGTCGAGGTCGTCGCTCGGCCGCGCCACTCGGAGTATAGGCGGGGCTGATCGCCCCGCGCGCAGTCCCGAACCTGCGTCGCGACCATCAATCATGCGCGGCCGCCACGATCGCGCCCGCCGCGGCCTGCTGGAGCAGGACCGCCGTCCTCAGGCCGGGGCGGCCCGGCGGCGGCAGGGCGAATTCAGCTTCGCCGCCGTTCCATTCGCCGAGCCGCCTGACCTCGCGCACCACGTTTCGGTGGGGCAGGGTGCGGCCGCCGTTCTCGCCCCGCTGGATGGGAACCTGCACGATGTGCGGATCGTAGCGGACCAGCAGCACCGATGCGCCCAGGCCCGGGCCGCTGATGCTGACGCGGCGAGCGTCCAGGCGGATCACCGGGCCGCCCGCGCCCCGGTCCGCGCGCCGGATGGCGGCATCGAGTTCGCCGCGGCTCGAGCCCACCAGATCCGCGCGGCCGTTCACGACGACCTGCGGCGTGCCGACCTGGGAGCGATGGAAAGCGCGGGCGTAATCCCACTGCCGCGCTGTGAACTCGGGTCTGGCGAAGGTGTCCTTCCAACCGAGGTTGTCCCAATAGGTGACCTGCCAAGAGAGGGCGAGAACGTCCGGTCGGTCGGCAAGCGCCATGACATTGGCGTTCGCCGGCGGACAGGAGGAGCAGCCCTGGCTCTGAAACAGTTCGACGACCGTCGGGTGCGCCGCGTCTGCAGCGCGCGCCCCTGGAGCGGCGGTCAGCGCCGCCAGGCCCAAGACGACTCGGGTGAGGAGGTGTGCCGACGGCCGGTTGAGGATTTCCATGCTCATTCTCGCTGCCGAAACCCGGTGGAGAGGGATTTCAGGGTGAATTCGCTGGAGGATCCACGAAGGTTACAGCGGCGCCGCCAAGGGCCAACTTTCCCACCGTTACGGTTTCGCCAGGTCAGGCTGGCTCGAGATCCGAGGCGGCGGCAAACAGCCATGTCGGCCACGCCAGAAGTCGCCTCGGCCAACCGGAGCGTTCCGGATCGCCTTTCCGCGGCGCATGTGCGGCAAGAATTCCCGCCAGCCAGGGGGTCACTGGCCGGCGGGGATCGTAGGTATGGCGCAGGCGATGGATCGAGACGAGGGTCGCCTGAACCACGCGCTCGGCGTTCTCTGGATCGCACGAGTTGCGCTGCGCTTGCTCACGCAGGACGGGGATAACCGCGTGCAGGAACGCGGCGTACGCCTCGCGATCCCCGTCCTGGGCTGCGGCCATGAGCAAGGACCAATCCGGGTGGGCGTCGGGGTTGCGTGGCATGTGAGCCCCCGTTCGGCTGCGCTTTGAGGCGGGTTCGTCTCAAGTCAGGGGTTGGTGGCGCTGGCGGCGATGGAGGCTGCGACCTCCGAGGCCATCTTGAAGTCGGCGCCGCGGTCGTTGATGGCGTAGCGGCGGGCGATCCAGCCGAAGTCGGTGTAGGCGATCCAGACTTTTCCGTCGGCGTCCTGCGTCACCAGCATGCGCACCGGCCAGTCGATCCCGGCATAGGGATTCGAGGTGAGGAATTTGATGCCGAGCGGCGGATTGCCGAAGATCAGCAGATGCGAGGGCCGCAGCGGAATGCCGGCCTCGGCCGCAAGCTTCGACTGGTCGATATTGTCGAAGAAGCGGATCCCCTTGGCCGATACGCTCTGCTGGATGCGCGCGACGGTCTCATCAAAGCCGACCGCGCTCTGGACCCGGACCAGGCCGTTCTCGGCCGGCGCGGCATGGGTGGAGGCATGCGGCCACATCTTCGCGATAAAACCCGGCCCGGCGAGGGCGCTCTGACCGGCGAGGGCCAGCGCAAGGCAGGCGGCTGCGCCGAGGCTGCGGCGTGCGGACTTGGGCAACATGGGAGGTTCCTTTTCGAAGCAGGGGTTGAACGAGGGGGTGCGGCCTAGCCTTCGGCGACCATCTCGCCGCCTGAGGCCTCGTGCAGGATGAACCCTTCGAGCGGGTCGAACTCGCCGTCCCACGGCCGCTGGGCCAGCACCCGCTGGGTCTCTTCGTAGCCGGCGGCCCATCGGGTGCGGACGGTCCGCGGGCTGAAGTCGATGTCCTTGGAGTGGTCGTCGCCGGCGAACGGCGGCGCCAGCAGGCGCACGACGTGCATGCGCGTGAGGCAGCCGAAGGAGGCCATCTCCTGCACGACGCCGTCGTTGGCCTGCTGTTCGGGGACGCGGCGGGCGAGCTCGGCGATGATGTGGCGCAGCTTGTGGATCTGTTTCTGCCGCGCGATCAGCGCCTTGGCGCGGCTGGCGTACTGCACGTCCTTCTGCCGGCCGAAGACCTTCCAAAGCGTGTCCGGTTCTCCCTCGCCGGGGTTCCAGATGTGCACGGCGAAGACGAGCGAATTGCGCCGCGGATTGTCGTCGAACACCGCCTCGACCGGGGTGTTGGAGAGGATCCCACCGTCCCAGTAGAGCTCGCCGTCGATGCGAATGGCGGGAAAGGCCGGGGGCAGGGCGCCTGAGGCCATGATGTGCTTGACCGTCAGGCCCGACGCCCGGCTGTCGAAATAGTGCATGGCGCCGGTGGAGACATTGGCGGCGCCCACCGTCACGCGTGGGCGGCCCTGGTTCAGCAGGTTGAAGTCCACCAGTTCGGTGAGCGTGCGCTGCAGGGCGTCGGTCGAGTAGAAGGCCGCCTGATCACCTCCCAGCGGAGAGTGCATCCCGGCCCAGGCGAGCGGGTTTGGCCGGAAGAAGCCGTCGATCCCAGTGCTCATGGTGAAAATGTTCGCAAGCGCGGGGCCCACGAAGGGCAGCGGATGGACGCTCTCGGCCCAGAAGCCGCGATGGACCCCGTTCCAGAACTCCTGCAGGCGCTTCAGCCGGTCCTGCGGCTCGTTGCCGGCGATAAGGCTGGCGTTGATCGCGCCGATCGAGGTGCCGATCACCCAGTCCGGCTCGATGCCGGCCTCGTGCAGCGCCTGGTAGACGCCGGCCTGATAGGCGCCGAGCGCCCCGCCGCCCTGAAGCACGAGCACGGTCTGGCCCATGCCGTGGGAGGCGCCGTTGAATTTCGTGGAGGTGTTCATCGCCGACCCTCGCCGCTTCATCTCGGCCTCAGGCTGGCGCGGTCACGCGATCAACTGAAATAGGTTTTGGTTCTCAGCTCCATAACCAGGCGGCATTTCCGCCAAAGTCCAGATCCGTCGACAACGACGCTCTAAGGGAGGGTTCGAGCATGAGCCTTATCTTCGGAGCCGTCCTCGCCTGGCGGCTAATCAAGAGCATCAAGGGAGGGGCGCGGACATGAGCACCAGCCCTTGGGAGGTCGGTTTCACCGACTGCACCATCCGCCGGCTGTCGCCGCGGGTTCGTCGGATCGTCAGCCGCGAGCCCGTCTACGGCGGCGAAGGTCTTCGCACCTACATGGTTGGCGAAGGAGAGGTCGCGGTGATCGATCCCGCGCCGAACAGCCGGCCGCTGCTGGAGGCCATCCTCGCCGCGACCGAAGGCGAGCGCGTCACACACATCCTGATGACCCACACCCACGGCCGCCGTTCGGCGCTGGCTGCCGACCTCGCCGCGCACTGCGGCGCGGAGATCCTCACGCCCGATCAGGGGCTGAGCCACGGGCGGCGCATCACCGGGTCGGATTGGACGCTGCATGCCTTATCGGCCCCCGGCCATACGGTCGATCACGTCGCCTTCGCCCTCGAAGAGGAGAGCCTGCTTCTTTGCGGCGAGCTTGTGTGCGGCTGGTCGCCCGACCCCGCGCTCGACCGCGACGGCGATCTCGCCGCGGCGCTGACGAGCCTCAGGGCCGTACGGCGCGCCGGGCTCCATCGCCTGCTGCCGGCGATCGGGCCGGAGATCTGTCACGTCGACGAGTTCCTGACGGCCTGCCTCGTCCAGGCGGCGCGCCGCGAGCGGGAGATCCTGAGTCTCGTCGAGCAGGCTGGCGCCTGCTCAGCCTGGGATCTGGCGGAAGGCTGCGATGCGCGTCTGCACGGGCTGGTCCAGCCGGCCGCCGCCGACTTGCTGCTCGCCTACCTCGTCAAGCTGGCGCGTGAGCGGCGCCTGACGGCGCCCGCGCGGCCCTCCCTCTTCACCCGCTTCGCCGCTCCCGCGGCGCTTGGCCTGCCGCCCGCAGGGCTGCGGCGGCGCGAGCATCGGCTCGATAACCTCTGAGCATTTCCGCTGAGCGCCTCGGCGATCGATGCTTACTTCACGTCCTTGGAGACGGCGCAACGTCAGACCGGAGCACGGCGATGACCCTCGAAATGCTTGACCCACAGCCGATGCAGACCGCGATGCCGCGCCGCCTCCAGGGGCGCTCCGCCGTCGTCACCGGGTCCACCAGCGGCATCGGCCTGGGCGTCGCCCGGGCCCTGGCCGCCGAAGGCGCCAATGTGCTGCTGAACGGCTTCGGCGATCCCGGCCAGATCGAGACCACCCGGGCCGAGCTGGCCTCCACACACGGCGTGACGGTCGCCTATTCCGGCGCCGACCTGATGCGCGCCGAGGGCGTGCGGGAGATGATCGCCGCCGCGGGCGAGGCGATGGGGTCGGTCGATATCCTGGTGAACAACGCCGGCATCCAGCACGTCTCGCCGATCGAGGATTTCCCAGAGGCGAAGTGGGACGCGATCCTGGCGCTCAACCTCTCCTCCGCCTTCCACGCCATCAAGGCGGTGCTGCCGTCGATGAAAGCGCGCGGCTACGGGCGGATCGTCAATGTGGCCTCGGCCCATGGCCTGGTGGCTTCGCCGTTCAAGTCGGCCTACGTCGCGGCCAAGCACGGGGTCCTGGGGCTGACCAAGACCGTCGCGCTCGAGGCGGCGACCTCGCCCGTGACCTGCAACGCGATCTGCCCGGGCTACGTCTGGACGCCGCTCGTCGAGAAGCAGATCGACGAACAAGCCAGAGCCCATGGGATCAGCCGCGAAGCGGTGATCCAAGACGTGCTCCTCGCCGCCCAGCCCAACAAGCGGTTCGCCACGGTCGAGCAGATCGGCGCACTTGCCGTCTTCCTCTGCAGCGAGGGCGGAGACTCGATCACCGGGGCCGCCTTGCCGGTCGACGGCGGCTGGACCGCGCATTAGGCGCGGCCCGCAGCGGAGGGCGCGGTTATGGGCAAGCCCAGGATCGTCATCGTCGGCGCTGGCTTTGGCGGGCTCTCCGCCGCCAAGGCCCTGGCCGGCGTGCCGGCCGACGTGGTCCTGGTTGACCGCAGCAACCACCACCTCTTTCAGCCTTTGCTCTATCAGGTGGCGACGGCTGGCCTCGCCCCCACCCAGATCGCCACCCCCATCCGCAGCATCCTGGCCGACCAGGCCAATGTGCGCGCGCTGCTCGGCGAGGTGACTGGCGTCGACCTTGCGGCAAAGGAGGTCCAGCTCGGCGCACGGCGGCTCGGCTACGACCAGCTGATCCTGGCGACAGGCGCTTCGCACAGCTACTTCGGTCATGAGGAATGGGCGCCCTCCGCACCAGGCCTGAAGAACCTCGATGACGCGCTCGAGCTGCGCCGCCGTATCCTGCTGGCGTTCGAACGCGCCGAGCTGGAGACGGATGAGGCCGCACGGGCGCGGCTGCTCACCTTCGTCGTCATCGGCGCAGGTCCTACCGGCGTCGAGATGGCGGGGGCCATCGCGGAGCTCGCACGGCGGGCGCTCGCCCGTGATTTCCGCGCGATCCGCGGCCACATGGCGAAGGTGGTTCTGATCGAGGCGGGTCCGCGGGTGCTGCCGGCCTTTCCCGAGCCGCTGTCGTTGTACGCGAAACGGGCGCTCGAAGGGCTGGGCGTCACCGTGCGCGTAGGCGAGTCGGTGACGGATTGCCGTCACCACGGCGTCGCGCTCGAAAACGAGGTCATCCCGGCCGCGACGGTCATATGGGCCGCCGGCGTCATGGCCTCGCCGGCGGCGACCTGGCTGCAGACGGCGACGGATCGTGCGGGTCGTGCGGTCGTCGCGCCCGACCTTTCGGTCCCGGGTCATCCGGAGGTCTTCGTGATCGGCGACACGGCGCATGTGGACGCGGGCGGGACACCCTTGCCCGGCGTTGCGCCGGTGGCCAAGCAGCAGGGCGCCTATGTCGCCAGCGCGATCGCCGCGCGGCTGTCGGGCCGGACAGCCCCGCCGCCGTTCCGCTACCGCTCCAGCGGCGCCCTCGCGACGATCGGGCGCAAGGCCGCGGTTGTGGACATGGCCGGGTTGCAGCTGAAAGGGCCCCTCGCCTGGCTGCTGTGGTCCGTCGCGCACATCTGGTTCCTGATCGGCTTCCGCAACCGTCTGGCTGTGACGCTCGACTGGACCTGGGCCTACCTGACCTTCGAGCGCGGCGCGCGCCTGATCACCGGGTGCACGCGCGATCCTGGGCTGTGCGACACGAGCGCGGCGAGCCGGCGCCGCGCAGCCGAGTAGAAGGAACCGCGGGGCATCGCCCGAGAAGTCTTCATCTTTGCAGATCTGAAATCCGGGCTTCGATTTCGCTTGGATAACCAAGGTTCCGGCGGCAGATTCCGGCCACGAGCGGGGGACGGGACCGCGCCATGGAAATGCAGCAGGTGAGGTATTTCCTCGCGCTGGCGACCACGTGCAACTTCACGCGCGCGGCCGAGCAATGCAACGTGTCCCAACCGGCCCTGACCCGAGCGATCAAGACGCTGGAGGATGAACTCGGCGGCGAGCTGATCCGGCGGGAAGGCCGGCTCTCCCATCTCACAGAGCTCGGGCGCCGGATGGAGCCGCTGCTGCGCCAGTGCTACGAAGGAGCCGTCCAGGCGAAGGCCTTGGCGACCGCGGTGAAGACGGGCGAGTTCGTCTCCCTGACCCTGGCCGTCTCACACACCATCGGCGTGGAGTTGCTGCTAGGCGTCATCTCTGAGCTCTACCGCGCCTTCCCGAGCCTGCAGCTCAAGATCCGGCGCGGGTCAGCCATGGAGATCGCCCGGCTCCTGAAGTCGGGCGAGGTCGACCTCGCGGTCGCCGGCCCGCTGAGCGAAACCTGGGACCGGCTGGAGTCCTGGCCGATGTTCACCGAAGCCTTCGAGCTCGTGCTGGGCGCCGGCCATGCGCTGGCGCTGCGCAACGAGCCCGCGGCGGATTTCGATCGGTTGCGCGAGGAGCGTTTTCTCATCCAGGTCGCGGGCGAGATGGTGGACGCCCAGCGCGAGAGGCTCGCGGCGCACGGCCTCGCGCTCGCCCATGCCCATGAGGTGGACACCGACCGTGACCTGGCCGCGCTTCTGGAAGCCGGCATCGGCGTGGCTGTGGCGCCCGCAAGCGCGCCGCGCTCGCCAGGGCTGCGACGGCTTCAATTCCCGGAGCTCGACCTGCACCGGACTGTGCAGGCTTACGCTGTCACCGGGCGGAGACGCTCTGCGGAGGCGACCACCCTGCTCAATTTGCTGCGGACCACGGACTGGTCGGGTCGGCTTGCCGACGGGTATTGCTGAAGCGCGACGGAGAGGGCGCTTCAGGCGCTCAGGTCCAGATGCCGTCCGGGTGCATAGGGGCGATTCTGCGGAACGCCGTCTTTCGGCTGTGCTGTCGCCGAGAGACTACCGCTGAGGAGGACGGCCGGGCCGCGGCTCGGGTCCTGCGCCGCATCGACCCCATAGGGGCCGCTCTTCGGGTGCGCCGGGTCGACATGCTTCTTGGCGAGGTCCACCTCGGTGCAGTTGTGGCAGGTGAAACCGTTGATCTGCACCGGTTGCGGATAGTCGCCGGAAATGGCCATGGGCTGGAGCTCTCGCGCCCCTGGAGGCTAATTCCGCCTGTTTAGCAAACGACTAACGCTGTTCGGTTCCCGATGCGCCCTTACCGCGCCCGCCTGACCGCCGCGCGGAGTTCGTCCAGATCCATGCGCCGGCGGTAGTCCGGGTCGATGTCGCGGGCGACGATAACGCCGTCGGAGCCGACCACGAAGGTGGCCGGGATCGGCAAGACCCAATTCGACGCGCCATTGTAGGTCGGGATATTCCAGCCAGCCGCATCGATCAGCGAGGCCATCTGATCGTCCACCCAGATCGCCAGATTGAGGGACAGCGCATAGCTGTTGTCCATGTCAGACAAGATTGGAAAACGGGCGCCGGCCTCGGCCTTCAAGGCGCGGGCATGCTTCTGCAGCTCGGGCGTGATCGCCACGAGCTTCGCCGGCGCCAGCTCCGGCTCGATCCGGGCCAGGGCGAAGGCGTTCAAGCGGCAATAGGGGCACCAGTGGCCCCGATGAAAGGCGATCACGAGCGGCCCGAAGCCGAGCAGCTCCGAAAGCCCGACCAATCGGCCCTCCTCGTCGGGAAGCAGGAAGTTCGGCATGGCCTCGCCAGGAAGGGGGGCGGTGGCGCCGGCGTTCGCCAGCTTGAGCCGGGTCACGAAGGTGTCCACCGCGTCGGCGAACTCGGCGCTCAGGTCGCGCACGGCCTCGGCGATCACCTGCATCCGGACGTTCAGCGGCGCGTCGAGCGCGCGTGACCGCTCGAAGGCGAGTTCCAGCGCGGCGAAGGGATGCGCCTCGCCCGAAGGGGAAGATCGTACGTCGTCCGCCAACGGCCCGGCTCCGCTGCTGCCGTTCTTCGAGCACTCTACCATCGCACGGGCAACCTTACGAATGGGCGGCGAACTCGCCCTGCCTCCCACCCTAGCGATCCCCGCGGCGACGTCAGCTGCCGGCGCGGCATGGGTTTCATGCAGGAATTGCATCCCTCGCGCGGGCGCGGTTGCGATAACAAGGGTCTGACGTCGCTGGGCGGCGTCAGACTGGCCGTGGGGGAAGTTTCACGATGGAGATGCAGCAGGTCCGGTACTTTCTGGCCGTCGCCCGCATGCTGAACTTCACGCGCGCGGCCGAGCAGTGCAACGTGAGCCAGCCGGCGCTCACCCGCCAGATCCAGCTGCTCGAGGCCGAGCTCGGCGGCCCGCTGTTCCACCGCGAACGACAGAACACCCATCTCTCCGAACTCGGGCGGGTGATGCTGCCCTACCTCGAGACGATCCAGGCTCAGACCGAGGCGGTCCGGGCCCAGGCCCAGGCGTCCCGCCGGCTCGAGGGCGTCACCCTGCAGATCGGCGTCATGTGCACGATCGGGCCGACGATCCTCTCGGACTTCGTGGTGGCGTTTCGAACGGCTAATCCGAATGTCGAGCTGGTCGTCCGAGACATGAGCCTCGAGGCCGTCCAGACGGAGCTGACGGAGGGCCGGCTCGACCTGGCGCTGCTGGCGACGCCCGAGCCGCTTGAATTTCGCTTCCACGCGCTTCCGCTTTTCGAGGAGCGCTTCGTCGTGGCGCTGTCGCCGACGCACCCGATGGCCGAAAAGAACATCGTCGGTTGCCGTGATCTCCACGACCAAGCCTACGTCAACCGCGCAAACTGCGAGTACTACGACCACATCGGCGCCGAATTTCAGAAGATCGGGGTCCAGACCCGCAAGGTGTTCGCCAGCGAGCGCGACGACTGGGTCCAGGGCATGATCAAGGCCGGGCTCGGCTTCGGCCTTTTCCCGGAATTTTGCCTGACCGACCCGGGGTTGGTCATGCGCCGCCTAGTGGACCCGGAGTTTGTCCGGACGATCCAGCTTGCCACCGTGCGCGGTCGCCCACACTCGCCCGCGGTCGGCGCCTTCGTGCGCCAGGCGCGCAGCTTCCGCTGGCCGCAGACCGAGATCGAGGCACCTGCCGAGCGCACCCTCGCGCTCGCCTGATCAATCCTCGCCAGGCGCAACGTCGGCCAGCACCTCGAGCCCGCGAATGGCGACCGGATAGCCGGCGTATACGGATAGCTGGGTCATCAGCTCGATGAGCTCGGCCCGGCTCCAGCCCAGCACAAGCGCATGGCGGATCTCGCCGGCCAGCTGGTCGGCCGAGACACCGAGCGCGGCAAGAACGGCGACGGCGAGGAGGGCGCGCACCTTGAGGTCGAGGCCGGGACGTCCGGCGATGTCGCCGAGCGCGTACTCCACGAAATAGGCGGCGAAGTCCGGCGCGATCTCCCCGAGATCCCTCAGCCTCTTCAGGGCATCGGCGGCGTCGCGGTGGCCGAGCACCTCGAGACCGCGATCGAAGCGAGGATTGGGCTGGGCCACGCCACAGGCGGGCTCGCTGCGGTGCGCATTCATGGTCGCACTAGCCTTCGTCTTTGGATTCCTTTTCGCGCCGAAGCGCCTCGAGGGCGTCCAGGGCGCGCGGAAATCCCGCATGGAGGGCGACCTGCATCAGCGCCTCCACCAATTCCTCGGTTCGCCACCCGGCGGCCAGCGCGCTCTTCGCGTCAAGTGCGACCTGCGTCTCGGTCGCGCCGAGCGCCGCCAGGGTGCAGAGGCTCACCAGGCTTCGGCTCTTCAGGTCGAGGCCGGGGCGGCCCTGGATATCGCCGTAGCCGAAGGCGACGAGATGCCAGGCGAGATCCGGAGCGATGCGCTCCAGTCGCTCAAGGACCTCGGACCGTTCATGGCCGAGGTCCTGAAGGACCTGGAGGCCCCGCGCGAAGCGGACTCCGGCGTCGGGAACGGCGGTCATTCGGCAGGGGCCTGGCGAGCGGCGGAGCCGGCGGTGGCGGGCCGCAGGAAGCCGGCGAAGACGGCGGCGGCGACCAGGGCCGCGCCGACGCCGGCGACGGTCGCGGGCCAACCCAGGGCGTCGAACACTTGGCCAAGCAGCGCGGCGCCGACCAGCCCGCCCAGGTAATAGCTCGACAGATAGAGGCCGCTTGCTGCGGCGCGATCGGACCGGGCGGCGCGACCGACGAACCCTGTGGCCGTGGCCTGGGCGAAGAAGGTGCCCACGCCCAGCAGCACCAGGCCGGCGAGCACCGCGACGAGGTGCGGGACGAGCAACAGCGGCAGGCCGGCGCAGGCGAGGCCCAGCGAGCCCCAGAAGCTCGGGCGCGGACCGAACCGGTTGGCGATGCGGCCGGCGAGCGGTGTGGTCACCATCGAGGGCGCGAAGACGAAATAGACCAGTCCCAGGCTCATCGGCGCCAGCGACAGAGGCGCGCGCGCCAGAACGAAGTTCACGTAGGTGAACGCGCCGATGAAGGCGAAGAGGATGCAGAAGCCGATGGCGAAGCTGCAGCGCAGGCAGTTGTTGCCAAGGTGGTTCCGCAGCCTGCGCACCGGTGAGCCGAGTGCGGCGCTGTCGCCGGCAGCTGGCCCGCTGCGCCGCAGGCTGAAAAAGACCAGCACTGCGCCAGCGAGGTTCAGCCCGGCGAAGACGTAGAAGTTGACCGCCACGCCGAGCGCGTCGGCGACGGTCGAGGAGATCAGGCGGCCGACCAGGTTGGAGGCGACGATCCCGGTCACATAGGCGGCCAGCAGGCTTGCGGTCTCCGACGCGTTGCTCTGCTCGGCCAGATAGGTCATGGTCAGCGTGAAGGCCGCGCTCATGAAGACGCCCTGGGCGATCCGGAGGGCCGTGAAGGTCGCAAGGTCAGGTGCAAACGCGAGGCCGACGGTCGGAAGGGACAGCAGGCAGAGGCTCACCCACACGCCGGTGCGGCGGGGCAGCTTCTGGCTGGCGAACGCCAGCACAAGGCCCGTCGCCGCCATGCCGATCGTCGAGGCGTTGACCGCAAAACCCATGGCGGCCGGGGTCACGCGGTAGAGCCGGGTCAGCGTCGGCAGGATCGCCTGGGTGGCGAACAGGTCGACGAGCGTCAGAAAGCCGATCACCCCGACCAGGACCACGCGAAGCAGCGCCGCGGCGCCCTCAGTGGACTCGTGCCGGTGCTCGGCGGACGCAAGGGCGTGGGTCATGGCGGCGGCCTCAAGGAAAGGGGCGTGCGGCGCTCCACTGGACGGGGCGGGAGCGCCGCACGCTTGCGGTCCGGCAGGGCCGCCGGCCGCAAGGGAGGATCGCGGGGGTAGGGCGGGGCCCGCGATCCGAGGGAGATCACATCTGGTCGGTGGCCTTCGGGACGTCGTCGGCCTTGACGTCGGCGGAAAGCAGGACCGCCGGCTGCTTGGTGTTGTTGCGCCACCAGTGGGAGACGCCCTTCACCTCGCGGGCGACGTCGCCCGCCGGATGTTCGATCGGCACGGCGCAGGTGGAGCGGTACTCGGTGATCGAGCCCTTGATGGTGATGATCAGGGCCGGACGGTCGGTGTGCGAGTGCCACGGCACGACGCCGCCGGGCTGGACCACCAGCTTGCGCAGCCGAAGGGCGCGGCCGTCGACGCCGATCTGGTCGCCGAGGGGAATGGCGCCCAGCACGTTGTCGGTCACGGCCTTGGGCATGGTCTGACCGCTGGTGCGCGCGTCGGGCCGCATGGCGGAGGCGGGGCATTCGCCAGCCTGGGCGGCGGAGACCGCGGTGACGACGGCGAGCGCTGCGCCGAGCGGCAGCGCCAATTTCAGAGAGTTGCGAAGCATCGGTAGGTCCTCTTGGCGATCGGGCTGCGGCTTGGTCGCCGCGTTGACGCTTCGAAGTCTAGGGACCCGTCAGAAGGCTTTGAATTCGCATGAAGTTATGGATGCGATGACTTTCGGAGATGGCGTCCCGCCCAAAAGCAAAACGGGCCGCAGCTGCGGCTGCGGCCCGGAAGGAACGCGATGGAGAAGGGGGCTCACGCCATGGCCATCGCCATCGGCTGTCGCCGGCCCAGCCGGCCGAGAAGGGCGTCGAGCGAGACCACGCCGGGGCCCCTGGCGATCACGAAGATCATGAAGCCGAGCCACTGGATGTGGTCGGGCCAAGCCTGCGGATAGACGAATAGCTGGATGACCGCGACCATGCCCAGGAGGCCCAGGGCGCTCAGTCGGGTGAACAGCCCCAGCAGGACGAGGGTGGAGAGGCCAAGCTCCATGCTGGCCGCCATATAGGCCGCCAGATGCGGCGGCAGGATCGGCACGTGATACTCGTTCTCGAACAGCATCAAGGTGGCGTTCCAATCCGACAGCTTCTGCAGGCCGGAGCGGAAGAAGACGCTGAAGGTCGCCACCCGCGCGACGAGCACGAGGGCGCTGTACGGGATCTTCTCGAGCAGGGCGGCGGCGCGGCGGTAGAGCTCGCGAGGCGTGTTCAGGGTGAGCATGGCTGGATGGTCCTTGGACTGGCGTTGACGACGACTTGGGCGAAGCTGGCGGCGAACACCTCCGCTTGGATGGCGAGGAGGGCGCCGTCGCGATCCGCGTCCGGTGCGGCGAGGACGAGCGCCTCGGAGGCCTCAGCCCCCGCAAGCAGGGCTTTCAGGAAGCGCCCGGGCGCCGGAGCGAGCGGCTTGGCGGCTGCGTCCTGGCCCTTCCGCCAGACGGCGCACCATCGGGGCGCCGGACGCAGGTCAATCTCCGCCAGCGCGGCATCGTCATCGCCCTCCAGCGCCTCGCGGATCTTCAGGGCAGGCCACTGCAGCTCGATCACCGCCAGTGAGACCGGCAGCGAGAGCCGAACCGCCGCTTCTATTTTCAGAAGGCGGTCGAGCATCGGCGCGACGGCAGCCTCGTCGATCGCCAGGTCCAGGCGGGCGACGTCGCCCAGATAGGCAAGCTCCACAGCGCCCGGGTAGATTTCGAGAAAGCCGGGAAACGCGCGGCCATAACCCGCGAGCCTGGGTTCGGCCGGCGGCTGGGATCGCGCATAGGCGACGGCCGCTTGATCGAAGAAGTCCTCGCCGACCAGCCTTCGCACCGTGGGAAAGGAGAGGCCGAGGGCGTCCACAAGCCCGCCGAGGACGGTGTTGCGATAGACGCTCAGCGCCTCGGCGGCCGGGATCGGGCCCTGCGCGAAGAGCCCGTCGGGCAGGGCGGCTTCCTCGAACAGAAGCGTGCGGGCGAAATCGCGCTGGAGCTCAGCCAACGAGCGCATGACGAAGCTCCGGTCTTGGCGAGCCCAGCCGCGCGTCCGCGGCTGCGGCTTCGGCGAGAAGCATAGGCAGCGGCGGGACGTCGCGATCCCATTCGATCAGGGTCGGGCGCGCGCCGAGGTGCGCCAGCGCCTCTTCGAACAGATCCCAGACCTCAGCGCAGACCTGGGATCCGTGGTCGTCGATGCGGAGCACGCGTCCATCGGTCGTTGACCGAAGCGAATGCCCGGCGAGATGGATCTCGCCGATCGCCTCGGCGGGCGCGGCGTCCAGCAGGGCTGCGAGCCGCGCCCCGGGATCGTCGCCGAGATTGCTGGCGGTGACGAAGATGTTGTTCACGTCGAGCAGCAGGCCGCAGCCGGTGCGGCGCACCACTTCGCCCAGGAATTCGGCCTCGCTGAGCGTCGAGTGGACGAAGGCGAGATAGGCCGAGGGATTTTCAATGAGGATGCTGCGGCCGAACGCCATCTGCGCCTGGTCGACGTTGCGCACGAAGACGGCGAGCGCCTCTTCCGTGTACGGCGACGGCAGGAGGTCGGGCAGATGCAGACCACCCGCTGCGCTCCAGGACAGGTGGTCGGAGAGGAGCGCGGGCTCGAGCCGCCGGGCGAGGCCCGCGACCTGCGCGAGGTGCTCACGGTCGAGCCCTTCGGCGGATCCGAGCGACAAGCCGACGGCGTGGAGGGAGAGGGGATAGTCTCGGCGGATTTCCGCCAGGATCTCGAACGCCGGGCCGCCGCCCAGATAGTTTTCCGGATGGACTTCGAGCCAGGCGATGTCGGGCGTCTCCGCCAGCACCTGCGCGTGGTGCTGGAATCGCAGCCCGATCCCCGCTCGCGCAGGGATCGGGCTGGCGGCCGGGTCATGGCGGGAGGATAGGAAGCCCATGACGCCGGCCGGGCTCACTTGCCGGGGGTCAGGCTGCCGCTGGCGAGCTTTTCGCACGCGCCCTTCGGCAGATAGACGTAGGCGGTCTTGTCGAGGCTCTTGTTCGACTGTCCGGCGCAGGAGTGCGAGCCGGCGGCGCAGTCGTTCTTGCCGGCCTTGGCCACGCCGTAGCACTTCTCGGAGCCCTGGGGCTGGGCGACGGGGCCCGCGGCCGCCTGCGCGGCGATGGCGAGCGCGCCCAGCAAGGACGAGGCGGCCAGAACGGTCTTGGCGGTAGGGGTCATGGGAGCATCCTTCGAACAGGTTCAAATCTCGGGACGCTTGGGCCCCGTGATCAGTTGTTCGTTGCTCCGTCCGGAAGGTTACACGATGCTCGGGCGCTTTTTCGGGGGAGCCGTGCGGCGATGGACGAGTCGTCCGCCAGACAGGAGCGGACTTGGTCCCGGTTGATGGGCCGGGCGCAGGCGGGCGACGCCGGCGCCTATGTCGAACTGCTGCGCCAGATCGCGCCCTTCATCCGCGTGCTCGCCGCCCGCAAGCTGCCGCCCGATCAGGTGGAGGATCTGGTCCAGGACGTCCTCCTGTCGCTGCACCGGGTGCGGCAGAGCTATGACCCGGCCCGGCCGTTCACCCCTTGGCTCGCGGCCATCGCCAGCCGCCGGATCATCGACGCGCTCCGCCGAAAGATCCGCCGGGAGTCGCGAGAGCTCTTTGACGAGATGGCCTATGAAACCTTCGCCGATCCCGCAGCGAACAAAGAGACGGACGCCGGCGAAACGACCCAGCTCGTCGCGTCCCTCGTGGAAAGCCTGCCCAAGACCCAGCGCGAGGCCCTGGAATTGGTGAAGCTGAAGGAAATGTCGTTGGCCGAAGCATCGGCCGTCTCGGGCCAGTCCGTGGGCGCGCTGAAGGTCAGCGTGCATCGTGCGATCAAGACGCTGCGGCTGAAGATGGGGCTTTCGAAGTGAGCCGCACGACCGAAGAGCTGATTGCGGCGCTTGCCGCCGACATCCGGCCCGTGCGTCGGCTGAAGCCGCCGATGCTGCGGGCGTTCTTCTGGCTGACGGTCATCGCCCTGCTCGCGCTGGGCCCGGTTCTGCTGCTGGCGAACCTGCAGCTCTTCGCGGCGCGAATGGGCCATGCGCGTGTGGCGGTCGAGACAGCCGCCACCCTCCTGACCGGGTTAGCGGGCGTCATCGCCGCCTTTCACCTGTCCCTTCCGGACCGCAGCCGCGCCTGGGCGCTCCTGCCGCTCCCGCCAGCGATCGTCTGGCTGGCCGCCAGCGGCCTGGGCTGCTGGCGCGCCTGGGTGGTGGAAGGACCCAAGGGACTTTCGGCGGGTGCGACGACGCATTGCGCGCTCTTCATCCTTGCGGTCGGTCTTCCAATCGGCGGCCTTCTTCTCTGGGCGCTTTCGAAGGCCAGGCCGCTGCAACCCGGCGTGACCGCGGCGGTTGGAGGACTGGGCGCTGCGGCGATCAGCGCCTTTCTCCTCCAGTTCTTCCATCCTTTCGAGGTCACGGCTGTGGACCTGGGGGTGCACCTTGCGGGCGTGCTTGCCCTGATCTCGCTATCGGCCGCTTCCAGCCGGCGGCTCCTGAGCTCAGTCCTTGCTCCCTACTCGGCGGCCATGAGCATAGGCTGGAAGAGCTTGCGACAGCGCGAAAGGAAGGCCAGGTGATCGGCGCCGGTCTGGACATCGCGCACCCAGGCCTTGTCGCCGCTCACGGCGATGACCTCGAAATGCGGAAAATGGTTGGGGCCTGAGCGCACGATGTCGCCGGCCCGGATGTCTTCTGCATAGTCACGTTCGTGACGGATCGCGAAGACGTCGGAATAGCTGGAAAGGGACATCTGACTGGCCTCTGGCTTCCGGACTTTTGTTGAGCCCATTTCACCTTGCGGAAGCGTGTCGATCCAATCCGCAGGTTCGATCGCTTCGATAACGAAAGCCAATGGCGTGGACCGCGCTCGCCTGCGGGGCACGGCTTCAGCGCAATGGGCCCACAGCGCCGGCGGCTCATCTGGCTCTCGCCCTTGCTGCCCGCTGCAACGGCGCCAGGACCCGCATGATGCATGCGAAGTCGACGCATCCTGACACTTATGGCCGCGCCTTCAGGGCGACAGACGCGCCGCAGGTTTCGTCCAGCTATGCAAGACGCTGCGTTGGAGGCTCCCGTGCGGTGGACGCGCCGAACCTGGATGACACTGGCGGCGCTCTCCGCAATGTCCGCCACCGCGATTGCTGCCGCGGCCGTGCTTTTGAGTCCGCCAGGGCGGGCGGCGGATCTGTTGAAGGCCGGCGCCTCAATACAGTTCATGCACTCGATGGCCACCCTTGCCTGCGCGACGGTCGTTCAGATCGGCGGGGTGCGAGCGCGTCATGCGCCGGCTTTCTTCCTGACCGCAGTCGTACTGCTGTCCGGGTCGATCTACGCCATGGCCTTCGGCGTGCAAGCGGCGTGGATCGGAGCATTGGCCGGCGGGCTGAGCGCCGCCGCTGGCTGGATATTTCTCATCAGCGGGACCGGAAGCGTGGATCCGTCACCGCCGAGCGTGGTCGCTCTTGACGACGCTCGCATCGATGGAACGGCGCACGCGCTCGCTGCTGAATGAACCTGATGATCCCCGCAGCTGGTGGTCTGCTGTCCGTCTTCGACGACGCGCCCATTAGCCTCCAACCGCCGCCCGTGGCGGTCTCGCCAGGTCCGGGGCTGGAGGCGCCGGCCGGAGCCGGCCGAACGTGCGCCAATCGCCGAAAAACTGCAGCTTGCCGCGCTTACGATATGCTTACTGGAGCGTTCGTGGGGGTTTGGCCCCGATCGGCTGACCCGGGATTTCTCAACGGGGTCAGCCATTTAGGTGGCGCCGCCGGCACAGAACGGACGAAGGACCTCGAGACGGCGCGGCGCGGGCGGACCAAAGGTTTCGGTGCGACGGCTAAGCGGGATGCCTCTGTTGATCCCGGTGGAATTCCTCCCACCCCTGATAGCCGAGGAAGTTATCCTCATCGAAGAACAGGACCGGCCCGCCCAAGATCATGAGGTACTCCGTATCCTCGAGCGCCTTGGTCTCGCCGTGAATCATGCCGTTCGCCTCGTAGAGATAGTCGCCGGCGACCAACTCGGAGTCACGCACGCTAAGGCGGCCCTTCAGCATCAGGACATGGGCGTCGCCCAGGTGCTTGTGCGGCGGCGTAGCCGAGCCCTTCAGCGTGCGTATGAGCACCGCCACCCGCCCGGTTTCCGGGCCGACCCAAAGCACCTTCATGAACTGCCGCTCGGGATCGAAGCGGTTCGGAATCCACTCCATTTGGTTGCTGCGGACCAAAACGTCCGCCATGTCCCCTGAGTTGACGGGTGAGATGTCTTGCAAAAGCGCCACAGTTTCCTCCTCCTTAAGGTAAACGCCGGCTGACGGTGCGGCGCCGACTGACGCCAGTGCTCCGATCAACCGAGTTCCGACGCCATTATGAGCGTTCGAGCTGAGCCCCGTCTCGCCGCTTCAGGGCCTTCTTCTTTGCGAAAAAGGAACTGAAAACGTATCATGATGAGGGCGCATTGCTCCACGCAGGCTGCGGTCGGAATCGGCCATGGGATGAGCCTTGCCCTCTGTGCTGAGCTGGATACTCACGCCTTGAATTCCGCGACGATCCCACCATCAACCAGATGAACACTGCCGGTAACGCCGGCGCTGCGAGGACTGAGCAGGAAGACTGCCACGTCCGCGACTTCCGCTGCCGTTACGAGCCGCCCGATCGGATGATTTTGCGCCATCTGCTGAAACGCCGCCTCGTCCAGAGTCTCCGTCATTGGTGTCCGCACGTAGCTCGGACAGACCGCATTGCAGCGGACGCCGCGACGTCCGAAGTCAACGGCTGTCGACTTGGTGAGCCCTACCACGCCGTGTTTGGCGGCGATGTACGCGACCGCCTGGGGTTGTGCTAAAACACCTGCGACGGACGCCATGTTGACGATGCTCCCTCCGCCTGCATCGAGGATGTGCGGCAGTTCGGCCTTGAGGCTGTTGAAAACGCCGGTCAAATTGACCCCGATGACGCGGTCCCAGTTTTCCTTGCTACATTCGACAACAGTCGCCCAGTCGCCGGGGATACCGGCATTGTTGACGGCGCCGTGCAAGCCGCCGAAGTCTTCCGCGACCTTCCGGCAGGTGCGCTCCATATCCTCGAGTGAGCCGACTTCGGCGCCATAGCCGCGCGCGCCGCCAAGCCGTTGGGCGAGCGCTTCGGCCGCCTCAGCATTGCGGTCGACGATGGCGATCCTGGCTCCCTGCGCGGCAGCTTTAATCGCGATCGCCTCGCCCAGCCCGGAGGCGCCGCCGGTGATGAGGATCACCTTGTCTTTCAGTTCATGTTCCATAGCCGTTCTCCTTTGGCACGATGAATCGCGCGGCGACCTGCCGGGACGCTTCAATTCCGGATCCGCGCTGGTTTCTTACTTCAAAGGGGGTGCGCCTCGCGCCCATGCTCAGCGCCAGCACTCGGATCGTGAGGTCTGACCGAGACCCGGGTTCAAGACGTTCCTCGGATCGAGGCTCTTGTAGAACGCCGACAGGGCAGGCTTTGCCTTGTAGAGATGCCCGACGTTGTGCTCGGCCGGGTACTCGGCTCCGCGGCGGTCGAGAATCCGCAGCATCCGGTGCTCGAGGGCGATCGGATCCACGCCCTTGCGGACGATATAGTCCTGATGGAAGACGTGGCAGAAGAAGTGGCCGTAATAGAGCTTGTGGATGACGTCCTGATCTATGTCCGCCGGCAGCGTCTCGAACCAGTCAGGGTCATTGCGCCGCAACGCAATGTCGAGCGCCAGGATGTCCTCCACCTCGTTTCGGTGAACCTCACGGTAGCGGACGGCCGCGCCTGCCGCGGCAAACCGGTGCAGGAACGCCTTTTCTCCCTCATCGGGCGTGCATTCGAAGAAGTCGCCGGCGCTAGATGGAAATCGGGACGCCAGATATGAGCGCGCTTCCCCGGCTCCCGCAGCCGAGATCTTGATCATGAGGTAATGCTCGTACCGGGCGCGGAAATCCCGCATGCGGCGCGGCAAGTGGCCGGGCGCGAAGCGGCTCACCCGCTGCAGGAGGCGGTCAACGAACCCGGAGCGGAAACCGAGCTTCTTCGCGACGGCATCGATCCTCGCCTTGAGCGCGAACAAGCCGGGCAGCCGGCCTGTTCCAAGCCACTGGATCGCCAGGAACGTATCCTTGCCATATGTCGCGGCCACATCGTACGCCGTGCGGTGCATGTATTCCCCGGCAATGGGCAGCGCCGTGAACGTCCCCAGCATGTCACGCCGAAGCCGGCTCAGCTCGCCCGTGTCATTCGTCCCGATGTAGAAGACGACGGCGCCGCGCTCGGCAGGAAATGTGTCGAGGCGTACGGCAAACACCGCGAGCTTTCCGGCGCAGCCAGACGCCTCGTAAAGGCGCGAAGGGTCGGCATTGAACCGCGCCGGAGTGGGCGCGTCGACATTGCGGACGTGGGCGGAGTAACGATCATCCGACGCAACGCGGCCCGTATTGGAGTCCACGTCCCGATCGGAGAACTCCCCGCGCTCGATCCTGTGCAGCACGGTCTCGGGGTCCGCGCCCAGCTCGATGCCCAGGTGGTTCACCAGCCCGACACGGCCCTCCTCGTCGACCTGGGCGAAGAGGGAAAGCTCGGTATAGACCGGACCGCGATGGACCAGCGAGCCGCCGGAATTGTTGCAGACCCCGCCGATCACGGACGCACCGATGCACGAGGAACCGATGACCGAATGCTGCTCCCTGCCCAGCGGCCTCAATTTCCGTTCCAACGCGTAGAGCGTGGATCCCGGCAGGCAAACGACCTGGCGACCTCCATCGACCAGGTGGATCGCATCGATTCGAAGGGTATTCACCAGGACGACCGGTCTGTCGTAGTCCCCAAAGGGCGTCGAACCGCCCGTCAGCCCGGTGTTGGCGGCCTGAAAGATCACGACGACGCCAGCATTCAGGCATGCCTTCAGCACCCGCCATTGCTCGACCAGCGAGCCTGGCCGCACCACCGCCACGACCTCTCCGTGGCCGTAGCGGTAGCCTCTGGTGTAGCGTTCAGTCGCAGCATGGCCGGAGAGCACATGGGTTGCGCCGACGATTTTCGTCAGCGCCCCGATGAGGTCTTCCCGAGACTCCGGTGCTACGGCGCCGCTTGTGGATGCTGCTAGGCTCTGCACGCCTTCCGGCCCGTCGATTACTCGCCCACGATCATCTGCGAGAGGGCAGGCGCGGACAGGATCTCGATCCAGTAACCGTCCGGGTCCTTGATGAAGGCGAGGCCCTTCATCTTGCCGTCGTCGGGCCGCTTCACGAATTCGACGCCATGCGCATCAAAGTGCTCGGCAGCGGCATAGACGTCCGGCACCGTGATGCCGATATGGCCAAAGCCGCGCGGTTCGGAATTCCCGTGGTGATATCCGGCGAAGTCTTCGTCGGTTTCGGTGCCCCAGTTATGGGTCAGCTCGAGCGTGGCTTTCTGGCGAAACACGAACTCGGCGCGCTGCGCGGGATCGCTCGGAACCTGCTCGTCCATGGGTCGGACGAAGGCCATGAAATACAGCGAAAACTGCATATCCGGAAAATCGAACCGGTCCAGCAGCGTCATCCCGAGGACGTCGCGGTAGAAGGCTATCGAACGCTCGGGATCCTTGATGCGCAGCATCGTCTGATTGAAAATGAAGTCGCGGGTCGCCTCCGCGCTATCAGCCCTAGACATGTCTCATCCCTCTTATCGCGCCATCTTCGCGGGCTCGTTCAACTGCAGTTCTGGAGCAAGATTCACACTTGCTTCGCGCATTAGTTGCAAAGCGTCATTCCGCCATCGACTATGAGCTGCGTCCCCGTGATGAAGCGGCTCTCGTCGGACAAGAGAAACAGCGCCGCGTTGGCGATATCCACCGGCTCCTGGGGACGGCCAAGCGGCACCTGCGCTTCAAACGCCGCGCCGGCCTGGTCGGCGCCCAGGTTCCTTTCTCGTCCGACCCGATCGATGATATTGTTCATCATTTCCGTACGGACGATGCCCGGGTGCAAGGAATTGCAGCGTATGCCATAGCCTCGTTCCGCGCAGTGCATGGCGACAGAGCGCGTGATATGGGCGACCGTCGCCTTGCTGGCGCCATAGGCCAGCAGGAACGAGGCCGGTATCAACGCGGCGATTGACGAGAGATTGACGATCGACCCTGGGACGCCGTCCGAGGCATCCCCGACCATGAGGGGAATACTATATTTGCACCCAAGCACCGTTCCGTCGACATTGACCGCGAAGATGCGATGCAAGTCCTCCAGAGCGACACTTTCGACATCTTCCCCAGCCTTGCTGCTCGCAATGCCGGCGTTGTTCACGAGGCCGTCGAGGCCTCCAAAATCCCGCTTGAGGCCAAGCGCGAGTGCGGACCATCCCTCTTCCGACGAGACGTCCAGGCGCCGATAGTGACCGCCGAGTTCCTGCGCCAGCTGTTCACCCGCATCGTCGAGAAGGTCGGCGATGATGACCAGGGCGCCTTCATCCGACAGGCGGCGAGCGCAGGCCGCGCCGAGCCCTCCCGCGCCGCCGGTTACAAGAATTCTTTTCCCGGCCACGCGACCGGCGCGCGCCTGATTCATCTGCAATGATCCACTCTTACTGTCTTGCCCTGTGCTGGATCACGCGATGAGGTTACCTACCGGCATCTTGCACCTCATCAGTCCACAGCCGTTCCGCGTCGTTTGGAGATTCTACCGAGTTGGCGGGAGCCGTCTTGGCGCCGGCGACCCAAATGTTATGCAATTCCGGAACTCCGGCCGGGGCGCCCGCCTTGGGGGCGAGGCAAGCTTGCTTCGGCCAAGCTGGCGCAATAGGACTATGCGAAAACGAGCAGCAGGGCTGTTCCGAAAAGCGTGATTGGGAGGAGAGGACAGGTGCAGCATCGGTCCGACCGTTCCGCGAACTCCAGAAACGTGCAGAACGATGTTCCCGCTTGCATCGAGGGAGACGCCAGGGCGTGGCGAGATCGCCTGTCGGAGGTCTTTGTCGAGTTGGACTTTGTTCAAGCCAGTCCGAAAGAGCAGCTGTCGGCCCTGGTTTATGAATATGCGTTCGGCGATCTGACCTTCATTCGAACCGTCGTGGAAGGCGGCAAGCACCGCGTCAGGCGTTCACAAGCATTAATCAGGAGGTCTCCGCACAACATCTTCTTCATCGCTTGTCTTCTTAGGGGCGAGGCGACATTTACCCAGAACGACAGAACCGCTGTCCTTAAGAAAGGCGACATTGCCATTCTCGACAGTACGCAGGAGTATGTGGCCGATGCGGAGCAAGGCTTCGACGCCCTATGGGTGCGAGTCCCTCGGCATCGCATCGAAGGCCGTCTCGCTCAGCACAGCCGCTTGATGGCGGAGCGGATCGACGGCTCAAAAGGTGTCGGCCGACTTGCTTCGGTCATGCTTCGCACCTCATTTTGGGAAGCGCCGCGAGTCGTTGCAACAGACGCCAACCGGGCGACCAATGCGCTTCTTGACCTAATCGGCATGAGCCTTTCTTCTCGAATTGCCCATCGCGCGACTTCCTCGCGGTCCAGCCAATCCACCCTGCGAAGAATCCAACAGTATATCGAGGACCACCTCGATGATCAGGACTTGACGCTCAACTCCGTGGCGAAGCCCCATTTGGTCAGCGCGCGCTATGTCAATAAGCTGTTCATGCAAGAAGGAGTCTCAGCCGCGCGGTGGATACGCATGCGCCGCCTCGAACGATGCCGCGCCGATCTCGAAGATCCGGCAAAACGGCATCTCTCGATCAGCGAAATCGCGTTCGACCACGGTTTTGGAAATATCAGCAGTTTCAATCGCGCATTTAAGTCGCGTTTCCATACCACGCCGACGGCCCTTCGTAGCGTTCGGTAGAGTTACTGGCGCCGCCGTGTGAACCGGCCGGCCGATTCACGTGGCGCCGAGGGGGATTGGTCGACGATCCGCACCGAGTCGGGCATCCACCACTAAATCATTCGTCTAAGGACGTCGTTCTCGGAGTCGCGAACCATGAAGCGATGCTTCAGCGCGCCCGTCACGTGAACCACGACGAGCGCCAGAAGCGAATAGGCCATCACCCGGTGCGCCCAGCGGAATATTTCGAAGTTGTGATCGTTCTTCGGAAGCAGCTCAGGGAGATTCACGCCGAAAAAGAAGACCCCATCGCTTTGGGTGAAGGAGCTCGACATGGCGTAGCCCATCAGCGGGGTCAGGATGAGCAGGACGTAGATCGACCGGTGCACGATCCGCGCGAGAACGACCTCGCCCCGGGAGAGGCCGGGCGGCAAGCTTGGCGTCGTCGAACCTGCGTGAAGGAGAAGTTGGACGAGGCTGAGCCCCAGCAACAGCAGCCCGATCGACTTGTGGTAGGGGTAGAAGAGCGCGAATTTCGCTGGGACCTCATCCTTCAGCGAGACCATGAACCACCCGGCCCAGATCTGGCCGAAGATCAACAGCGCCCTCAGCCAGTGCAGCACCCGCATCGCGAGAGGATATTTGTCGTCCGAGGGTGCGGACTTGAGGGTCATGATGAAAGCCTCACAGATAGATGCCGCGAGAGTACCCGCCGTCCACCGCCAGTGATTCTCCGGTAATTGCGGCGGCGGCGGGCGATACGAAGAAGGTGACGGCCTCGGCGATGTCGCTGGGGTCCAACACCCGTCTCATCGGAATCTGAGCGACGAACTCGCCTTCGACCTCGGCGCTGGTGCGGCCGTCCCGGTCGGCCTCCGTGGCGAAAAGTTCGTCCAGATGCGGCGTCCGCACGATGCCCGGGTGTACGGCGTTGACCGTCACCCCGAACGGTCCGAGCTGGTCGGACAACGTCTTGGTGAGGTGCGAGATCGCCGCATTGCGAAGGCCGCTCAGGGTGTTGGAGGACCGGCCTGTCAGGCCGCCGATGTTGACGATCCGGCCGCTTCCTTGTTGCTTCATCGCCGGAGCGACCGCCTTGGCGCAACGCAGGTAGCCCACGACCTTGGTGTCGAGGTCGGCGAGGAGGGCCGCGGCGTCGACCTGCTCCAGCGCGCCGGCGACTCCGGAGGGGTTGGCGGCGCAGTTCACCAGTACGTCGATCCGGCCGTGCCGCATCAGCACCGCCTCGGCGAGCGCGTCGACCTGTATCTGATCGGTCGTGTCGGCGACCACGGCCCTGCAACCTCCGGAACCCTCGCGCTCGACGAGTTCCACGGCTGCCGCCAGGGGCGCCTCACGGCGCGCGGCGAGCGTTAGCTTGTGTCCGTCGCGGGCGAGGCGCCGCGCGATGGACAGGCCGATGCCGGCGCTGCCGCCGGTGACAATGCAGACGAGCTGCGTCACGGCGGCGTCCCGGTGGCGTCGGTCAGGGCGGCGGCGCCGGGTCGCTGACCGAAGGGGGCGCGGATGCCGGACACGATGATGGCCAGGCTGATCGCCATCAGGATCGAGCTGCCCCAGATGATGGGGGAAAAGTCGCCGTTGCGCAGCAGGAGCGCCGCCGCCGCCGGCCCGAAGCCGAAGCCGAAGGTCTGGACGCTGCCCATGGCCGCGACCACCCGGCCCTCCGGATCGGCGTCGGCGCACAAGCCCGACAGCAAGGGTTGCGAGAGGTTCCAGGCGAACGTCAGCAACACGGCCGAGACCAGCAGCACGACGCTGGAGACTTCGCCCAGCAACATCTGGATGCTCAGGACCGAGACCGCGCCGCTGATCAGGATGGGAATCGCCCGGCCGAGGCGGCGAGGCAGAAGACTGGCGGCGGTGGCGCCGCCGACGCCCGCGAAGTTGGCGATCGCCAGCGCCCGGGCGATCTCATCAGCGCCCAGGTGATGGGCTTGGCCGATGCGCTCGAGATACCCCCACATGGCGCCCTGGACCATGAAGTAGAAGAAGACCCCTGCGAGGCCCGCAACCGCAAGGCGCCGGTCAATCCGAGCGCCGCCGCGGCCGCCCTCGGCGCCAATGCGGCCGTCGGGAAACCATCTGAGGGTCATGGCGACGAGCACGGCGAGGGCGGCCGCGCCGAAGAACAGCGGGGGGGCGCCGAACCGACGTTCCAGCGCCGGCAGAATCCATAGTAGCGCTGAGCTGAAAAGGGCCCCGGCGACGAGGTAGACGCCGAAGGCCCGGTCGGGATTGGCGGCTCGTCCAAGGGCGGCGAAGGAAAGGCCGATCAGCAACCCCTCGCCGGCGCCAGCCACGACGCGGGTCGCGACAAGGCTCCAATAGTCATGAGACAGCCCAGTTGAGATGTTCCCCGCGGCGACCAGAAGGAGGCCCGTCGCCACCAGCGTCCGCCAGTTGATCCGATGCAGCAGGACCGCACTCGCCGCGATCGTCACCGCCATGACATTGATGTCCCACGAGACCAGATAGCCCAGCTGTCGATCATTCAGAGGCGCCAGCCCGGGCGCCAGACTCATGAAGCCGGGCACTATCCAGATGATCAGCGCGCCCAGCACCCCCACGGCCATGGCGGACGCCAGGCTGGAAAAGGGGAGGCCGACCCTTGCCGAGGCGGTCGAGGGCTCGTGCGGGTTCACCCGCGGATAGTCGTTCATGGCAGTTCGGCCTGGATCAGCATGGGGCCTGGCGTCGCGAATCCGGCGGCGAGCGCGGCGCGGAAGCTGTCTGCGTCGGTCGCGCGCACCGCGGCGACGCCGTAGCCCTGCGCCAGCGAGACCCAGTCCGCGCTTGGATCGTCAAGGCGCGTCAGTCGCTCCAGCACCGGGGCTTCGAGCTCGGCGCCGGACCGGCGAAGCTCGGTCTGTAGGATGCCGTAGCGATGGTTCGCGGCGATGATCACGGTGACCGGCAGCCGCTCCCGGGCCATGGTCCAGAGCGCCTGCAGGGTATAGTGGGCGCTACCGTCCGACTGCAGGGCGACGATACGGGCGTCGGGGCAGGCGATGGCGGCTCCCACGGCGCACGGCAAGCCCTGTCCGATGGCCCCGCCGGTGTTGGTCATGACCCGGTGGCGCCGCGCGCGATGAGCCTCCTTGAGGAAGGGACCACCTAGTGTCGCGCCTTCCAGCGAGACGATCGCGCCCTCGGGCATCGCCTCAATCAGCGCCTCGACGACGAGCGCCGGGGAGAAGAGGGCTGGGGCCGTCGGGGGCGCAGCAGGGGGTGGCTCGGGGCGCGGGGCGGACGCGCAGCCCAGCGCTTCCGCCAGGGCCTCAAGCGCCGCCGCACCGTCTTCGCCGGGCCCTGAAAGCTCGACCAGGCGCTCCCCGCTCACCAGCGCGCTGGGCTGGCCCTCATAACCGAAGTAGCTGACCGGCGCCCGCGCGCCAACGAGGATGACCGTCGCCTCGCCGAGCTGGCGCTGGACGTCGTCGGGGAAATAGGCGAGGCGCTCCAGCCGCGGGAGGTGTCCCCCGAGTTCGACGATAGGCGGATAGGGCTCCATCAGCAGGCGCCCCCCGCAGACGTCGGCGATGCGCGCTGCAGCGCGTTGCGCTCGCGCGGCAAGCGCGCCGGCCCCCAGCAGCAGAACGAACGGGCCGGTCCCCTTCAGGGCGCCGAGGCAGGTGGCGATCCGTTCCGGGGGGACGGTCTCCGGCGTCGGCGTCGCCAGCGCCGATGGCGCGGCGTCCGGCGCCACAGCTTCCATGACGTCGGTGGGGGCGATCACGGTGACGACCGACCCCGGAGGCGTCAGGGCCTTGGAGAAGGCCTCGGCGACGTCGTTTTCAAGCGACGCGGCGGCGGCCAAGCGGATCACCGTCCCAGACACCGGCCGGGCCAGGGACTCGATGTCCGAGGTGAGCGGGGCGTCATAGGGCAGATGCCAGGTGGCGTGGTCGCCGATGATGTTGATGATCGGAGAATGCGCCCGGCGCGCGTTGTGCAGATTGGCGATCCCGTTGGCGAAGCCCGGACCGAGGTGCAGGAGCGTAAGCGCCGGTTGGCCCGAGACCCGGGCGTAGCCGTCGGCGGCCCCGGTGCAGACCCCTTCGAAGAGACCGAGCACCGGCCGCAGTCCCGGGATCTTGTCCAGGGCGCGGACGAGGACGAGCTCGGTGGTTCCAGGATTGGCGAAGCAGACGCTCGCCCCGAAGCGCCGGGCCGCCTCGAGCAGCGCCTCGGCGCCATTCCGACGGACGCTGCTCATGGCTGAGTCGCGGCCACGGCGTCGAGCGAGGCGCGGAAGATCGCGGCAAGTTCGTCGATGTCGGCCCGCGTGAAGACCAGCGGCGGGGCGAAGACGAGCGTATCGCCCAGGGCTCGGGTGATCAGCCCACGTTCCGCCGCCGCCTTGAACACCCGGCGTCCCATACGTAGCTCCGGCGCAAAGGGCGTCTTGGCCGCCCTGTCCGCCACCAGCTCGACGCCGACCATGAAGCCGTAGCCGCGGATTTCGCCGACCAGCGGATGGTCGCCCACCGCCTGCCGCAGCGCCTGGTGCAGATGGGGCGAGAGCTGGGCGACGTTGTCGACCACCTTTTCCTCGTCGATCGCCTTGAGGGTCGCGAGCGCGGCGGCCGCGCCGACCGGATGCGCCGAATAGGTATAGCCGTGGCCGAACACCCCCGTCTTGGCCGCGGCGCCCTCGATCACGTCCCAGATCTTCGGCGAGATGTAGCAGACCGACATCGGGAAGTAGCCGTTGGTCACCCCCTTGGCCGCGGTGATCAGGTCGGGCTCGAGCCCGAAGGATTGTCCGCCCCAGTAGGTCCCCAGCCGCCCGAAGCCGGAGACGACCTCGTCGGCGACCAGCAGGATGTCGTGCTGGCGCAGGATCGGCACGATCTCCTCGAAATACCCCTCCGGCGGCGGGATCAGCCCGCCGGCGCCCATCACCGGCTCGGCGAAGAAGGCTGCAATGGTGTTGGCGCCTTCGCGGGCGATCAGCGCTTCGAGCTCGGCGGCGAGCTGGCGGGAGAACTCCCGTTCGGACACGCCCTCGGCCGCCTTGCGATAGTGATGAGGATTGGAGACATGCAGGAACGGGCCCTGCGGCAGGTCAAACGGGCCGTGCATGTTCGCCAGGCCGGTCAGGCTTGCGGTCGCAACGCCGGAGCCGTGATAGCCACTCCAACGGGCGATGATCTTCTTCTTCTGCGGCCGTCCGCGCAGGTTGTTGTAGTACCAGATCAACTTGAGCTGGGTCTCGTTGGCGTCGCTGCCGGAAACGCCGAAAAACACGCGCGCCATCGGGACCGGAGCGCGCTTGAGCAGCGCCTCGGCGCACTCGATCGCCACGTCCGTCGACATGCTGTTGAAGGTGTGAAAATAGGGCAGCTTGCGGCTCTGGGCGGCCATGGCCTCGATGATGTCCTCGCGCCCGTAGCCGAGGTTCACGCACCACAGCCCGGCCATGCCGTCGAGGTACTCGCGGCCGTGAATGTCCGTCACGCGGACGCCCCGGCCCTCCGTCATGATCGTCGGACCCTCGCTCATGAAGTCCGCCACCGAGGTGAAGGGGTGGTAGAGCGAGGCCTGGTCGATCTGGCCCGCGGTCTGGATGTCGAGAGGCATGGCGCGATTCCTACAGGGGTGACGCGGCCTGCGTCCGCTCGATGAAGCGGCGAAGGTGCTGGTTGAAGAGGTCCGGAGCGTCGTCGTGCACATAGTGGCTGGCGCCGGGGACGGTGACGCTAGAGATCAACGGATTGCGACGGGTCATCTCTTCGACCGTCGGCTGCGGGCAGAAATCCGAGCGTTCCCCGCGGATCACGAGGGTCGGGTTGGCGATGCGTTCGACGACGGGCCAGAGGTCGACCACGCGGGCCGGGTCCGGATCGAGCCGGGTGCGACTGATGCCGGCGGCGTCGTAGCGCCAGACGACACGGCCGTCCTCGTCCTGGTGCAGGCTTTCCGAGAGCCGCTGCTCGAGCGCCTCACGGCCCAGTCCGGGCCGGGTGCGGCGCCAGTAGTCCCGCGCCGCGCGCCAGTGCGGGAATGATAACGGCAGCTCAGCCATTTCGCGCCGGATCCGTTCGGCGCCGGCGCCGCTGGCGGACGAGCCCGGCCCGATGTCCTCGATGACGAGGGCGTTCAGCCGATCGGGGTGGCGCGCGGCATAGACGTAGGCCGTGGTCCCGCCCATCGAATGACCGACCAGCACGAAGCGTTTGAGGGCCAGGGCCTCTACGATCGCCTCGAGGTCGGCGAGATAGGCGTCGGTGTAGTAGTTCGCGCCCGGGTCCCATTCGCTGTCGCCACGGCCGCGTTGGTCGATCGCGATGAGCCGCCAGTCCGACGAGAAGGCGCGCGCGACCCCCCGCCAGGTGGCGGAAAAGCCGCGCAGGCCGTGCAGGAGCACGAGCGCCGGGTTCTGCGCCGCGCCCCATTCTCGCACGCAGAAACGAAGACCGTTCGCTGCGTGGAACGACACGTGCTCGCCGGGCAGCAAGGGGTCGGCCGCTGCCGGGCTGTCGTCCGAGGGGGAGTCCAGCGCGCTCATCGTCATCGCCTGCCTAGCGGAGCCCGTCCTTGCCGACGATCTCCGCGTGCTTGAGGCCGCCTAGGCGCGCGTGCAGCCGCCCGCGCGTCGCGACCGCTACCGCGACCACCACCTCATTGGGCCCTGGCGAGTCCGTGAAGGTCACCGAGAAGGTGTCGTAATGCGAGCGGACATAGAGCGCGTCCTTGTGGGCCAGCGGAATGTCGATTTCCGCGCCGGGGCCGCCGCGCTTGCCCGACGACGGCACCCACGACTGGCCACCGCCGACGGCGTCGCGGACGGGCTCGGCGAAGGTCGTCGTGAGGAAGGCGTTGCCGTGCTCGTACTCGCCGTTGGCGCCGACGAGGGCGGCCTTGCCGTAGCTTTGCACGGCTCGGCCGCCGAGGCGGTTGCCGAGGCGCCGGGCGAACTCCGCGCCCAGGTGAGCCGAGGCTGCGATGACCTCGTCGAAGGCCTCGACATAGGTCCCTGCGTGGGGATTTTCGATCGTGGCGGCGATCACCAGCTTCGCCAGAGGCTCGCCGTCGGCAAGCGGGCCGGATTCGACGGCGAGCGTTTGCTCCTCGTACTCGTACCATTTGCGGATGTGGAGGCCGTGGAAGTTGGCGGGCCGTCCGGTCATTGCGCTCTCCTACCTAGTGCCGCTGCGGGATTTGAGACTGGGCGCGACGACCAACCAATTGCACAACAATATGTCTACTTCAACCATGAAGGTTGCTGTTTTTCAACAATCCGCTTCTCCGATCGCCTTAGAGGAAGACGGCGCGCGAGAGGCCGCCGCCCACCGCGATCGATT